>Ga0182018_10000744_pt1 | contig 40678 bp, 31 predicted proteins | sample 812P2MmetaG_FD_120490 | JGI IMG/M metagenome (GOLD analysis project Ga0182018, IMG submission 120490) | Permafrost microbial communities from Stordalen Mire, Sweden - 812P2M metaG | ecosystem: Environmental > Terrestrial > Soil > Wetlands > Permafrost | place: Sweden: Stordalen | collected... | reverse complement strand
CCCCCACGCCCTCGCCGACGCCGACACCCTCGCCGACACCGACGCCGACTCCGTCGCCCACCCCGACGCCGACCCCGTCGCCCACCCACACGCCCTCGCCGACGCCGACACCGTCGCCCACGCCCACGCACACACCGACGCCTTCGCCGACGCCGACACCCACGCCTTCGCCCACGCACACGCCTTCCCCGACCCCGACGCCGACCCCGACGCCGACACCGACGCCCACGCACACACCGACGCCTTCACCGACGCCGACACCCACGCCTTCGCCCACGCACACGCCTTCGCCGACACCGTCGCCGACGCCGACACCTTCACCCACACACACGCCTTCACCCACGCCGACCCCGTCCCCGACGCCCACGCCGAGCCCGACGCCGACTCCGTCGCCCACGCACACGCCTTCGCCGACGCCCTCGCCGACCCCGTCCCCGACGCCCACGCCGAGCCCGACGCCTTCGCCGACGCCCACGCCCACGCCGTCGCCCACGCCCACGCCATCGCCGACGCCGACCCCCACGCCTTCGCCGACACCCACACCCTCGCCGACGCCGTCCCCCACGCCTTCGCCGACGCCCACGCACACCCCGTCGCCGACGCCCACGCCAACGCCCCCGCCTGACGACTAGAATTCGGCTTTCCGACAACGAGAATTCCGTATTAGATCATGACCATGAAGACGCACTCATTTGAACGAAATCCGCGCCGGGGCAGCGCGCTCCTGGCCGCCTTGATCGTCATCGTAATCCTTACGTTCGCGGCGGCGGGCGTGCTGTCCTACAGCCTCACGACCTATCGCAACTCCGTGCGCCAGGCCATCCTCGACCAGGCGAAGGAGATCGCCGACAGCGAGATGGAATACCTGTATTATTCCTGGAAGAGCGCGCTCCTGAGCGGCACGGCGGTCGCCAACATCCAGAGCAACCTGACCTCTGCCGGCATATGCGCCGCGGCGATCACGGACTTCCTGCCGACGGCCCCCGCCCTGCCGCCCGCCCCGTTCTCATCCAACATCGCGGGCGAGGGTTGGCAGGTTTCGCGCCTGGTCGTCTACAACCCGATCTCGGGAACCTCGGACGGAAGCGCCCAGGGCCTGCTGCAGGGAACGCTTGAGACGGGAAAGCTCTACAATTTCTCGGCCTACACCGTGGCCTATCTCGTCCATCCGATCCTCGGACCCATCCAATTCCACTCGGGCCGCCACTTCGTGTTCTCGAGCACCTCGCTTTTCCAGTTCGCGGTGTTCTACCAGGGCAACATCGAGATCGCCGCCGGCGGCAACATGACCATCCAGGGCCCCGTGTCCACGAACGCCAGCGCCTACCTGGGCTCCCAGCCCGGCTATCAGCTCACCATCGCCGACACGATCTACTACTTCCAGGATTACAACGGTGCATCGGATCCGCTCTCCGGAGAGACCGACCGCCTCGAGGGCGTCGGGGCGCTGAACGACCCGATCTACAACCCAAACCCGCTGGCCGCCCCCCCCTCGAACCAGGCGGCGCAGCGCGAGGACCAGGTGGTCAAGCTCGCCTCGCAGACCAGCTTCATTGGAGGCGTCGACGTCGCCAACGACATCGCCACGTATCCCTTGGCCTACACCGATCCGCAGGGCCTCGTCGACCCGAACGAGGTCTACCGGGCGGTCATCGCTCCCCCGCCCCTTGACAGCCTTGGAAACCTGATCCCCGAGGACCAGGTCGTCGCCGCTGCCAGGATGTACAACCGCGCGGGTCTCCTGATCACCGTCAACCAGCCGGTCACAGGAAATTTGACCGTGAGCTTCGGCTACGCCAGCACGACCGATCCGACCGCCGTCACCGCCTACAACACCCTCTTCGCACCGTACCTTGCCGCAGTCATCCCGACGTCCGTGGCCAACACGCGCACGCTGGCGACAGACAAGCGCGAAGAGGTCAACGGCACCCAGAACATCGAGCTCACGACGCTCGACGTCGGCCAGCTCAACACGGCCCTGAACGCCATTCTGCCGGCAAACCCGACGTTCCAGGCCGCCTACAATGGGCTGGTCTATATCTACGACAACTCGAACAACACGGCGCTCGGCCTCCCCAACAACCTGAACGCCATCCTGATCCAGAACGCCAACACCACGCCCAACTACCCGGACGTGAACGGCAACCCGCTTGGGTTCTCGATTGCGTCGAACAACGGCATCTTCGTCCAGGGTGATTACAACACGACGCAGATCACGGTGAGCAGCACCCTGATCAACAACCCGTCGGCGATCATGGGCGACGCCGTGACGGCGGTTTCCATGGAGTGGTCCCCGACCGAGTCGAGCCAGCCCATCGCGAACCGCATCGCCCAGCAAAGCTCGAACTTTCCCGTCGCCGCGAACGGCATCAACCCCGCGGTCCCGGGCACAGCCGGGGGCATGACCATCAATGCGGCGATCCTGACCGGCAACACCCCCTCGACCTCGACCACGAACAGCGGCGGCGTCCAGAACCTCGTGCGCATGGAGGAGGACTGGTGGAGCCCGTCGCTCACGCTTACCCTCAACGGCTCGCTCGGGCAGCTGTTCGTCTCCGATTACTTCAAGGGCGACTACGTCGGAAACACGTTCCAGGCCACGATCAACGACAGGGTCTACATTCAGCCGGCGACGCGCAACATGGACTATGACACCGGCTTCAAGACGCGGTCTCCCAACAGCACGCCGACGACGACCAGCTTTACCCGCGGGGACTTCTTCTTCTGGTGACATAGTCAGGGTCGGCTGATGTCCAATCCATTGTCGGCGGAACGCCCCGACGGAATCGCGCGTCTGGCCTGGGTTGACCAGCTGCGCACGCTCATGATCGTGCTCGTGGTCAACATGCACGCGTGCGTGACCTATAGCCACGTGGGCGGCTGGTATGTGCACGAGGGTTCCGACCCGCCCCTGAGGATCAAGATCGGGTTCATATTCTGGCAGGGCCACCTCCAGTCGTTCTTCATGGGAATCCTCTTCCTTGTCGCGGGATACTTTGCCCACGGCTCGCTCGAGCGCCGGGGCCCGGCCGGCTTCATGCGCGAGCGCCTGGTGCGCCTGGGCCTTCCGACCCTCCTTTACATGCTGGTGCTCGGGCCCCTGATCGTCTTCGCGATCAACCCAGGCGGGGAGGCGTTCGGATCCCGCTCCGGCGCCTATCTGCGATACCTGGCGCACGGGCGCTTCCTCGGCGGGAGCGGCCCGATGTGGTTCGCCGCGGCGCTGCTCATCTTCTCGGCCGTGCTCGCCGGGTTGCGTGCCGTCCGGCCGGCCGCCGCGGGGGCTGCAAGCCGCCCCATCCCGACGGCCGCGTCGATCTGGGCCTGGTCGCTCGGCCTGGTCGCGGCGACGTTCCTTGTGCGGACGGTGCAGCCGATCGGAACCTCCATCCTCAACATGCAGCTCTGCTACTTCGCCCAGTACATCCTCGCCTTCGGCGCGGGAGTCGCCGCCGCGCGAGGCGGCTGGCTTCAGCCGTTGGCCCGCTCCGCGCGGGCGCGCCGCGCCGGGTGGATGGGCCTGATCCTAGGACCCGTCGCCCTCGCGGCCGTGCTGGTCATGGGGGGAGTGCTGAAGGGCGAGGGCTTTGGCAAATTTGTCGGCGGCTGGAATCTCTCGGCCCTGGGCCTCGCGACCTGGGAGCAGCTGGCCGGCGTCGGGCTGGGCCTGGGAGCCCTGGCATTCTGCTCCGGCGAGCTGGCCAAATCGACCCCCCTCTCCCGCTGGCTCGCGGCGCGGTCGTTCGGAGTCTACCTCTTTCATCCCGTCGTGCTCGTGCTCATCACCCTCGCGCTGCGGCCGCTCGACGTCGATCCGTACCTCAAGGTCTCGATGCTCACGGCCGCAGGCCTCGCCGGGAGCCTGATCGTGGCCGACCTCGCTCGCCGCATTCCCGGATTTCGCGCAATCCTTTGACGGGCGCGATGATCGGGCGCGCCATTTGCGGTGGAACCCGCGAGGTGTATCTTTTGTCATCAAAGGGCGTCTTAACGCCATATACGCCATGAATGCCAAGACTCTCCTGCTGATTCCCGCGGCGCTTGCCTTGGGCGCGCCTTCGTACGCCTACATTGGATTTGGGCTCAACCTGTCCCTGCCCCTGTATTATCCCACGGCTGGACGCCCGGCGACGGTCGTCTATCAGGCTCCGCCCCAGGCGGTGGCCGAACAGATCACGCCCGCGCCGGGTCCCGGCTATGTCTGGATGTCGGGGCACTGGTCATTCTATGGGCAAAGGTGGGTCTGGCAGGCCGGCCATTGGGAGCTTCCTCCCTCCCCGAGCGCTGTCTGGGTCGCCGGGCATTGGATCCAGGGGAATTCAGGCTGGGTCTGGGTTGATGGTGCCTGGACCGTGGGTGGTCCTCCCACCCCGCCCCAGGGACCCCCTGCTGCGCCCGGCGCCGCTCCCGCGAGCCCTGCCCAGCAGACGGCGCCTGCGGAAGCGCCGCCCGCCCCGCCGGCGGCCGTGCTCCCGGCGCCCTCATCCCCGCCTCCTCCTCCCGACATGGCGGACGAAACCGTGGTGGGCGACGAGCCCCCGGCCCCGATCGTCGAGTATGTTCCCGTGAGCCCCTATCCCGGCTATGTCTGGATCGGCGGATACTGGGGCTGGCGCGGCGGCTGGTATTGGAACGCAGGCCATTACGCCCGTCCGCCCGCAAGGGGCGCCCTATGGGTCTCCGGCGCCTGGGCCCATGGCTCCCGTGGCTGGATTTGGCACGGCGGACACTGGCGCTGAGCGGGGCATCGATATTGGACTTGTCTAATTTTTGGTGTTAACGTCGGCTCCCGGGCGTGACCCGGGCCCAATACGCGCGCTATGTCATCTCGAGAATGGCCGAGGCGCTCCTGGTGGCGCTCGGGGCCGCATTCCTGGCGCACGTCCTCCAATCCCTGGGCCTCCTCGCGCCTTTTGAATTTGCAGCCGACTGGCTCCCCGCGGGCCGCTTTCCCCGGTTGACCCGGGCCTTGGCCTGCGTCGGCTGGTGGACGTGGCCGGCGAGCTGGGCGGCGCTGGCGCATATCGTCCTGGGTCCCAAGCAGCGGAGGCCGGTCTATCTTAAGATTCCGGGCGCCATGTACGCCTACGCCGGGGTCAAGGTCGACCGGAACGCGGGCTGCAGGGGAGGATGCGCGACCGGAGCCACCGGTTCGGGCAAGACACTGGCCTGCATCATCCCCAGGCTCCATTCGCTGTGCATCAACGAATCCGGCGCCGAGCGCCCGGAATGGTCCGGCAGCCCGGCTCAAGGCGAGTTCGAGAGCCTGAAATCGGGGCACCGCGACGCATGGACGGACGCAAATGACCAAATCGGCCGTTTGGGAGCCGCCCGAAAGAAAGCCGAGCACAATCATAACATGCTCGTGATAAGCGACAAGCCAGATCAGAATGCTGGCGGGCAGCCCGGCGCCGAAACCCCCGTTGACATCATTGACGCCGAGGTCGGGCGCCTCAGGGCGCAGTGCGAACGCCTCGACCACAGGCTCCAGGAAGGCGCGGACATCTGCCGCGCGGCCCGGTACAGGGTGGCACCCTGGGGGGGATTTGTCTGCGGCGAAAAGGGAAACGAATGGCAGTCCATCGAATCGCTCCTGCGCCATCACGGCAGGCAGGAGGACCTCTGCCTTCTCCGAACGCGACCCTCGTGGGCGCCGCGCGACTGGTCGCCATCGGTGCGCTTCAACCTGGTCTCGATGGACGGCATTCCTCCGGACACTTACGCGAAGGCCATCGTCGACACTGGACTCGCAGTGGAGGAGGCCGAAAAGCGCGACGAGTTCTTTGTCCCCCAGGCCAGGGACAAGATAGCGTGGGGAATCCGGCTGATCCGCGCCGTCGCGGCCGCGGCCGGGAAGCCCGTGCCCGGTGCCGGGCCGAGCCTGCTCACGCTTTTCAGCATCCTCACCGTGCAGGAGAGCTACCGCAGGTACCTGCTCCGGCGCTCGGAGGACCATCCCAGCCTTTCCTCGTCGAGCGCGTTCAACGAGGCGCGCTTCCAGCTGGAGAACAACTATTGGAGCCAGCCGCCGGACCAGCTCGGGGGCGTCCGCAGCACCCTGTACAATTTCCTCGTCCCCTTCTCGGAGCCCGAGATCGCCGAGGTGTTCTGCTCAGACAGCACGTTTGACCTGCGCGACGTCCAGCGTGGAAAGGTCGTCTGCCTCGCCATTCCGCAGAAGTTCGCGCTCCAGCGCCGGTACGTGGCGACCCTCATGAAAACCCTGGCCTACCAGGTCATCCTGGAGCGCTTCGACCGGCGCGGGGACCATCCCGACTGGCTCAACAGGAACGTCATCCTCGTGGAGCAGGACGAGTGGCAGCGCCATGCCGTTCGCGCGGACTGCGAGACGGACGTGGTGCGCGAGGCGCAGGGGGCCGTCTACGCGGCCACCCAGTCGCAGAACGCGGTCTGGCTCAGGTTCGGCGGAAGGGAAAGGGCGGCGCCGCTGCTCGCCAACCTGCGCAACCGCTGGATCTGCCAGGCCGCCACCGAGGAGTGCGCCGACGAGAGCTCGAGCGTGGTCAGCGGGCGGGTCTCGCGCGACGTCTCCTATTCCCTGGGCCAGGGAGGCCGCACCACGAACGTCTCCTTCTCCGAGAAGCCCTTCCTGCCCCGGCGAGAGCTGCGGACCCTGCCGCCCTTCCACGTCGTCTTTGTCCCCGCGGAGGGCGGCTGGCTCTACAGGAAGTGCATCGCGATGCCCGCGACGCCGGACGGGAGGATTCCGCCCTGGTGGTTCGGCGACTGGAACCCCCTGCACTGGGCGGCGCGGGGCCTCGGCCTGCCGGAGAGGATCGCCGGCATCAGGATGCATCCGGGAGACGGATACATACCTCCGTGGAGGGCCAGCGCCCCGTTGCGCGCCCAGGTCCGCCGGCTATGCGGCCTCGACGGCACCTTCATCATCCTGGGGGGAATGCGATCCGGGGCCGCCTTGAGGGCCGCCGGCGGGCGCGCGAAATAAATCGTTAACTCACATTTTTAGACTTGTCGTTGCATGCGCGTTAGGCTTCTCATCCGGGCCATGACGACCGACACCGCACGACACGCCTTCCTTGGGGCCCTTCTCGCAGCCGTCCTGGCACCCGCTTTCGCGGCGCCGTCGACGACGCAGGTCTCGCGCTACACAGCCGAACCGATCACCCTCGAAGCCGGGGGTTACCTGCTCAATTTCGACATCCTTTGGAGCTGCGATGACGCGCCGCAGGGGACCACGAGCGCTCCCGGCAAGATCGACCTGGTCGACGGGAGCGGCAGCGTGGTCGGCCAGGTCACCGGGACAATCGGCGGAGGGAGCGCCCTGGTCAACGTGCAGGGCGCGGGGACCGTCTCGAACACCAGCGTGTCGGTCGGGCAGCTCGGGGCCGGCGGCACGCCGGCGAGCGGGTTCCTGCACGGGACATGGCGGGTGTCCGGCCTGAGCCCGGGCCCCTACACGCTCCAGTTCTGGTATTTCCAGGAAGCCGTGCCCGGCTTCCCAGTCAGCACCATCACGACGCAGGCATCGGACGCGGGAGGAAGCGGCCCCGTGGGAGGCGGCCCGGTCGGGGCGCCGGCGCCGCCGCCCGGCGTCACGCTGTCCGTCCCCCCCTCCGCGACGGCATTCCAGCCGGCTGCCATCGGCGCAACCGCGACAGTCCCGGCCAATGGCAATCCCCTCGCCTCCGTCGCCATCGACATGTCGCTGGACGGCGGGGCGACCTGGGTTCCCGTCACCGCGGACACCCGGCCCACGAGCCCGAGCGACACGGAGAGCGACTCGTATTCGTTCGGCGAGGCCGGCGCCGCCACGCTCCGGGCCACGGCGACGGACACATCGGGACTGCAGGCAACGGCGGAGAAGACGCTGACCGTGGCGAAGGCCGGCCAGCCGGCGATCGCCATAGCGCCGGCATCGTCGGCCGTGGCCCCGGGCCAGTCCGTCGCCTTCACGGCGTCGGGGGGCGCAACCGGGAACTATTCCTGGGGTGGCTCCGCCTCGGGCTCAGGTCCGTCGCAGACGGTTACCTTCCCGACACCCGGCACGTACTCCGTCTCGGCGGTCGACACGGGAAACAGCAATTACAATGCCTCCGCCGCGGCGACGGCCACAGTCACCGTGCTGGCCCCGTTCTTCACGCTTTCCGTCTCGGCCACGGCCGGCGGGACCGTGGCGGGCGGCGGCGCCTATCCCGCCGACGCGCGGGCGACGGCGGTGGCGACCGCCGATCCCGGCAGCGCGTTCTCGGGGTGGACGGGGGATCAGACGGGGGCGACGCAGACCCTCTCCGTCCTGATGAATTCGAACAAGTCGATCATGGCCCATTTTTCCCCGCTCCTCGCGCAGACGATCTCCTTTGTCCCTCCCGGCGTCGTTTCGACGCGCAGCCCCGCGTTCGCCCTGACGGTCACCTCGTCGAGCGGCCTGCCCGTCTCGCTCGCGCTCGACTCGGGCCCAGCCACGCTCATGGGGGGCACCGTCGCCCCCACGGGGACCACCGGCGAAGTGACGATCACGGCCACCCAGCCCGGCAACGCCCAGTATCTCCCGGCGCCGGCCGTCGTCATCGCCTTCGCCATAGGGATGCCGCCCCCGGGCGTGCTGCTCTCGGATGACTCGGCGGCGACGAAGAGGACGGACAAGGAGACCCACACGACGAGCTTCAGGAGCGGCCCCGCAAATTGATCAGGCCCGCCATGGACAAATCCACCTACCCCTTCCCGCTGGCGGCGAACTCAAGCCACCATTCCCATTACCACAGGTTCCTTCTGGGCGCCGACCCTTCGGTCCTTGCCCCCCTTCCAAAGCCCGCCTGCATCGGCGCCCTCGCGGGATCGATGCCCCGGCTGACGGAGAACCTGGACCTTCAACGGTGGAGGAAGCTCTTCCACGCGGCGATCCCGTGGGTCGAGGGATTCGGACCCGGTCACTATGATCTTGGAAACGTCCCTCCCCATCGGCCGCTCCCTCCCGAATACGCCAGGCCACTCAGGCGGTATGGAGCCTTCGACTTTGTGCAGGTGGCCGACCCGTCGGTCTCGGCGCTTGCCCTTGTCGCGGGGGACCGGCGAGTCATCGAACGCTTTAGGTTGCTGGGTAATGACTTCTGCGCTCGCCTGGAATCGGGCGCGCACGCGCGCAATCCGGGACCCTCAGACACCCGGCTGACCGGGCGCATCCTTGCGGGGCAGTTTGTGGAGCCCAGCAACCGATGGCTGATGCCGTTTCTGCACGTCCACGCCCGGGTTCTCAACTTCACCTCGTTTGAGGAGGCGCCGGCGCGGCTCTCCTGCATCGATCACGCCGCGCTTGCGCGCGCCGGCGAAAAAGCAACGCGGCTATGGATCGGCGGACAGGCCGAGGCGCTATCGGATCTCGGGTACAAGGTGGCCGTGCAAGGCGACAGGGAGCCCGCGCTTCGCGTCGAGGGCGTCCCGGGCAGGCTCGTCGCCGCGATGGAGGCGCCGCGGATCGCGGTGCTCCGACTCCTTGAGCGCATGGTCACCGGCGAGCGCGGGCCGTGCGCCGGGAGGTTCGCCGCGGAATTGCCCACGGCCGTGATCGCCGCGATGGCCGAGCAGCTGGAATCGATCCTCGCCCGCTCCCTCTCCTTCTTCAAGCCGGCCAAGATTGGCATCCCCTCCGAGGGGCCCTGGCGCGGCGCCGTGCGCGAGCACCTGGGCCGCACCTGCCCCGCGGAGCTCGCGCTCCTCGACGCGGCGGCGGCTCGCGCGAAGGCCGTCCCCTGCGAGGCCGCCATTTTCCCGGCCCCGCCGCTCGATCCCGCCCACGGGCACGCGCCGACGATCGAGGCGCTCGAGGCGGGGAATCAGCTTCCGGGCGATGCCGAGCTGGGCGCGGGCCGCGCGCGGGGGACGCCCGCGGGTGTTGCCTCGATCTGGCTCGTCCGCGAATTCGAGGAAACGCTCAGGGAGGTGAACGACCGGCTGGTCCGGTTCGGCCTGGACGACCCGCTCGTGTCCCTGCGGTCCATCCTCGCGAAGATCGATCACGTCGCGGAGGGCGCCGACCCGGAACAGCTCAGGCAGTCGGCGCTTTTCCTCGGCGCGGAGCTCGACCGCAGGGCGAGGCAGATGGCCGACGACGTTGACATGGGCATGCTCGCCGGCCGCGCGGACCGGGTTCCCCTGGCATCGATTGACGATCTTTTCGAGGGCCCCGCGTTTGCGCATCTCGCGTGCGAGCGGGAGATCGGGGGCAGGAGCCTTTGAGCGCGCCGGCGCCCCCGCCCGTGATCGGATGGGGCGACCACAGCGCGCTCGTGGGGATGGGCGGCGACCTCTGGCGCATCAAGGACGCCTGCGAGGGCACGATCATTTTTGGCGGCACGGGGTCGGGCAAGACGTCGGGCAGCGGCCGCGCGCTTGCGACATCATTTCTCGCGGCCGGCTTTGGCGGGCTGGTCCTTTGCGCGAAGCCCGACGAGCCCGGATTGTGGCGGGCCTATGCCGAGGAGACGGGCAGGGGCTCCGACATCGTGATGTTCGGGGGGCGCGAGCCGTGGAGCTTCAATTTCATGCGGTATGAGTCGCTGCGCCCCGGGGCGGGCGCGGGCCTGACCGAGAACCTCGTTAACCTCTTCATGGAGGTTTCATCGATCGGCGCCGGCGACCCTCAGGCGCGCGGGGGCGACCCTTTCTGGGAGCGGGCGATGAGGTCCCTCGTGCGCAACTGCGTCGACGTCCTGCTCATGGCCGGCGAGCCGGCGTCGCTTCACGCCATGTTCGACGTGATCCGAAGCGCGCCGGCGGAGCCGGCCGCGGTGGCCTCGGCGGCCTGGAGATCCAAGTCCGCGTGCTGGCACCAGCTGGAGGTCGCAAGGGACCGGTCGCGCGGGAAGCCCTGGGAGATCGACTGCCGCGAGGTCGCCGCATACTGGCTCAGCCACTTTCCGGCCTTGGGTGACAAGACGCGGGGAAGCATCGTGGCGATGTTCTCGACGCTCGCGGAGGCCCTCATGCGCGGGAAGATGAGGGAGCTCTTCTGCGAGGGTTGCAGCCTCACGCCCGAGGACGTGATCGCCGGGAGGATCGTGGTCGTGGACCTGCCCGTGAAGGAGTGGTCCGCCGTCGGCCGGATGGCGGCCGTCCTTTGGAAATACTGCCTGCAAAAGGCCGTGGAGAGACGGACCGACAACGGCGACGGCCTGGGGCGGCCCCTGTTCCTCTGGGCGGACGAGTGCCAGCATTTCGCCAGCCGGTACGACTCGCTTTTCCAGGCGACCGCCCGGTCCTCCCGCGTCGCCAGCGTCTATCTGACGCAGAATTACCCGAGCCTGATTGCCGCCATGGGGGCCGAGTCCGGCGGACGGGCGGTGACCGATTCCCTGCTCGGCAACATGGGGACGAAGATATTCCACGCCAACAGCGACCGCGAGACCAACCACCTCGCGGCCGAGCTCGTCGGAAGGCGCCTGCAGTCGCTGCGCACTTTCGGGACGGGGGCGAGTCTCAGCCTGGGCGGCCAGGCCAGCGCCGGGTCGTCCGCCAGCCGGGGGCGGAGCGAGCACATGGACTATGAGATTCAGCCGATGGAGTTCTCCACCCTCGCGAAGGGTGGCCCGGAAAACGGATGCGCGTCCGAGGCGCTTGTCTTCCAGAACGGACGGCTCTGGGCCGGAACGGGGCGCACGTGGCAGAAGGTCTCCTTCCGGCAGCGCCCGGTCCAAATCGGGGTTTCGCCGCCCCCGCCCGTCCGCGCCTTGCGGACGAGGTGACGCGGGGAGGCGCCGGACCCCCTATTTTCCGGAGTACCAGAACCCGCGTAGCCAGTTGTGCCCGTGCAGCTTGCGCAGGAGGTCCGCCGGCATGGCCGGCATCTCGCTCACGGCGCAGTTGGCGTCGACCTGCGACGGGTTTCGCATCCCGGGGATGACGGTCCCCACAGCCGGGTGCGCGAGCGCGAACTTTATCGCCGCCTGGGGGAGCGTGTATCCGCCGCCCGCGATCGTCTCGCCCAGCCGCCCGGCGCGCGCCACCGCCCGCCCCAGCCGGTCCCCCTCGAAGTAGCTGCGGCGAAAATCGCCCTCCGGGAACGTCGTGTCCCCGGACCACTTTCCGGTCAACGATCCCTCGTCAAACACGACCCTGACGATGACGCCGACACCCGTCTCGGCCGCGGCGGGAAGCAGCTCGGCGGCGGGCTCCTGCTCGAAGATGTTGTAGATCACCTGCACGACGTCGACCCAGCCGTCCCGCATGAGCCCTATGACGGCATTCTGGTCGTGCTCTGGCGTGGACACTCCCACGAACCGGACTTTGCCCTCCTCCTTCAGCTTGCGCAGCGTCGCAAACGGCTCGGGATTCTTGTTCCACGCCCGGGTCCACGTGTGGAGCTGAAGGATGTCGATGCGGTCCGTCCCAAGGTTGCGCAGCCTCTGCTCGACATTCTCGCGGAGGTATTTCTCAGGGTAGCGCGCGGATGCTATGCAGTAGGGCGAGGGAGGCCAAGGGCCGGGCGCAGGGGGCGTCTTGGTCGCGACAGCCACGGAATCGCGCCGGCCCTTGAGGACGCCCGCTATGATCCGCTCGCTCCGCCCGTCGCCGTAACCGGCGGCCGTGTCGATGAAGTTGACGCCGAGATCCAGCGCCCGGTTGAGGGCGGCGACCGAGTCGGCCTCGCTCTGCGGCCCCCACCCGCCGCCGATGGCCCATGCCCCGAATCCGATCTCGGAAACCTCGAGCTTCGTGCGGCCCAATTTGCGGAGTTTCATGTGGATGGCGCGTTCACGGCCAGATCATTCCCCGCCGCCGGGCGACGTCAAGCGGGGGGTCGCCGCACGCTCGCGTCAGCCCCGGCGTGATTATACCCATACCTTTCCTATTGACCAGACGGCGCTTTGGGCCGTTTTTGAGATGCTGAACAGCCATGATCCCCCGCACCCATACCGGGTATGTCGCTGCCTGACGACGTCATCTTGCTTCTGCGCGACGAGGCATACCTCGACCTTTGCCGAACCGCATTGAACGAGGCGCGCGAGCGCTTGGTCACTGAGAAAAAGGAGGTGACGCAGACGCGTCCTCCGTTCGGCCTTCTCGCGACCAAGAAGCAGCGGGACATATTTGAAGCGTCCATGCAGACCGTCCTCGACACGGAGGCCGGGATCGGGACGAGGCTGCAGAAGCTCGAGGCGATCGAGAAATGGCTGAAAACCGCCATTCGCGACCGCCTGCGCGAGTACCTGAGGCAGGCCTCCGAGAATTACCGGCGCAGCGGCAAGATCACCGAGTCGATCAAGGCGTGGGACAGGCTGATCGAGCACTACGGCGAGCAGCTTCTTGCCCTGGCGCGCAACATCAAGAACGTGGCCGTCTCATTCGCCGGGACCGCGGGGGGCGCCCGAGCCGCCTTCGGCGACCGCGCCCAGGCATTCGCGGAGCTGAGGATGGGCGCGGACAGCCTCGACCGAACGGCCGTCCAGCTCGACTCCCTCTCCCGCTCCATAGTGATGTACGCGGCCAACTCCCCGTACAAGGACGTGCAGCTCTCCGAGCTGCCGGTAAAGGAGGTCGTGGGATGGGTCGACCAGCTGGCCCTGAAGCACGACAGGGACGCGCTGCCCGCCGCGCAGGAAATGGAGACGCTTTCGCGCGCGGTCGTCGCCAAGAAGCTGGGCGAATTCCACGCCACGGCCGCGGTCGCCCTCGAGCGCATCGGGGTGATCGAGGGCCAGGAACTCGAGACCTACTGGGAGGTGCTGAAGGCCCACGCGCTGGCCCACTACGTGCAGGAGCGCGATGTTGACGAAGTCATCAACGAGCTCAACGAGCGCTACGTCGTCGCCACCATCGAGCGCCGCCAGCGGGCGATCGAGAGCCAGGCCGACCCGTACGGCCACGAGCGCTGAGGGGCTCCGGCGGGCAGCCGGGCCGCCCTATTTGTCCGAGCCGCCGTCGCTGCCTGGCGCGTTCCCTTGGGCGGCGGGATTCCCGCCCCCCGGGCCGGCCTCGTGATAGCTCGCCGTCAGGGCGTAGACCGCCTCAAGGGGGAGCTGGTGGAGCGCGGGCAGGAACACCGCGGGGTTCTTGGCCTTGGCCGGGCTCTCGAAGAACTGCCGGATGTGGTCCCAGACGGCGAGGCTCCCGCCCCCGCTCCATCCCATCAGGCCGGCCTCCTGCTTCATGCGCCCGTCGAGGCCGTTGACGCCCGCCATGCAGAGCAGGGTCAGGTGGGCGCCCGAGTTCTCGGCGGAGGCGGGCAACGGCTTCTGCTCAAGCTGGCCAAAGACGAACTCAGCGACGTCGGCGTCCGGATGGCGTATCAGGTGCGCGGCTACAAGCGTGGCAACGGGGGCGGAAGTTCCCTGGTCGAGGATGAACCCGATCTCCTTGCGCTCGAGGACGCGCCAGCCCAGGAGGGAAAAGGCGTCGAGCTTGAGCGCCTCGCGGTCGTAGGGCTCGAGCGATGCCCCCCCGGGCCCGTCCAGGAACGCGACGACCTCGGAGGCGCGGCCCAGGTCCGCCAGCCGGCCGAGGGTGAAGTAGAGCTCAAAGGCCGAGGCCGAGCCGCCCACGGACAGCGCCACCCTCCCGGCCCGCTCGTCGTCGCTCCCCGTGCGGATGTCCCTCGCAAGCGTGAGCACGGAGCGGGTCGCGGCGGGCATCCGCGCCGAGCCTGCGAGCAGCCTGTCAACCTCTCGCGGATCGCCTGTCATCCTCTCCGCAAACAGGATGCCCTGGGTCCACGCGGGCGCGTGGAGGGCGCCCTCGCGCAGCATCCTGCCCGAGAGGCGGCCCATCGACACGAAGTCGCCGCGCGAAAGCAGCGCGCGGAACCAGGCCTGCGCCGTCTCCTCGGCATTCTCGGGATGCTGGAGCAGCAGCCGCGAGTAGATCGTGTCCGAATAATCCGGGTTCGCGATCTGCGTGAACTGGGCCAGGAGCAGGGCCGCTCTGACATTGCCGGGGTCCAGCGCGTAGACCTGGTTGAGGGCCAGGAATCCCTGGCGCACGTCACCCAAGGTAAACCCCGCCGCCGCCATCCGGTAGAAGTAATCCGCGCGCGCCTGGCGGATGCGATGCCATGCCGGCGGCCACGCGACCGCGTAGAACGGCACGCGGTACCCGACCGCGCGAAGGCCCGAGAACACGCCGACCGCCGCCACAAGGGCCAGGGCCGCGGCCGCGCCGCAGCAATAGAGGAAGGCGCGTCCCCAGAACGGGCGGACGTCCGCCGCGTCGACCGAGCAGACGCGCCGGCCGTCGGCGGATACCCCGAGCAGCGGGCACAGCCGCCGGAACCGGGCCGCGTTGCGCCAGCCCAGGCACGCCTCGCAGGCGGTCCGGCCCGCGCGGCCCGAGTCGCTCGGGTGCTGGCAGGGTGCGGCGCCCCTTGCGCCGCGCATCCGGAAAAGCGACTTGCGGGCGTTCCAGTAGAGCATCCCCCAGGAAAGCCGGCCGAGGTCCCCCAGCCACGCCGTCGCCGGCCTCATGGGGTCTCCTTTGCGCAGCCGGGCCGCCGCGGCGCCCCGTCCTCATGCCCTCCCGCGGATGACCGGGTAGGCGTGAGCAGCGCGTCGGCCGAAACCATGCGCAGAGGTGAACATACCTGGACCATGTTCGCGAGACCTGATCCAACACCGGCGCCCGGCGGGAATCAAATTGAACCGGCGCCGGGCCCCGGCGCCCGCCCCCTCATTTTCCGCTGTCCAGCAGGTGCTTGAGCTTCTCGACCTTGGGCCGGATCACCGCTGCGCAATAGGCCTGGTCGGGGTGCTTCTCGAAATAGTCCTGGTGGTAGTCCTCGGCCGGCCAGAATTTCTCAAGGGGCACGATCTCCGTCGTGATCTTGCCGCTGCGCGCCTTCTGGGCCTCGGCGCGCGACTTCTCCGCGGCGGCCTTCTGGGCGGGGTCGGCATAGAGGATGATCGAGCGGTACTGGCTGCCCATGTCGTTTCCCTGGCCGCCCGCCTGGGTCGGATTGTGCGACTCCCAAAAATACCCGAGAACCCTGTCCAGCGAGACCTTGGAGGCGTCGAATTCGATCTTCACGACCTCGGCGTGTCCCGTCTCCTCGGTGCACACCTGCTCGTAGGTCGGGTTCGGGGCCGTTCCCCCGGCGTAGCCGCAGGTTATGTGGGTGACGCCGGGAAGAAGCTTGTAGGCCGCGTCCATGCACCAAAAGCACCCGCCGCCAAGCACGATCGAATCGGCCCTGGTTTCGCTTGTGAGAGTCGTCATCGAGGTGAGGATAAGGAGGGGGATAACCTGGCGAAAGTGAAACATGGCGGCGCGGGGTCGGCGGTGGAGGGCCCTATTTCGCCGCAACCGGCACCGCGCGGGCGGCCACCCAGGCCTCATACTGCTTGCGGGGCATGAAGCGGAGCGAGGCCGAATTGATGCAGTATCTCATCCCGGTCGGCGGGGGACCGTCGTCGAACACGTGCCCGAGATGCGCCCCGTCCGTCGTGCTGTGGACCTCGTCGCGGACCATCCCGAAGCTCGAGTCCCTCTCGACTGAGACAAAGAGCGGCTCGATCGGCTTCGTGAAGCTCGGCCAGCCGGTGCCGCTTTCGAACTTGTCGCGGCTGTCAAAGAGGGGGGTGTCGCTGCACACGGAGAAATAGACCCCGTCCTCGTGGTTGTTCCAGTATGCGTTCTGGAACGGGGGCTCGGTTCCCTGGAGGCGCGCGACCCTGTATTGCTCCGGGGTAAGCAGCTTCTGCCATTCCTCGTCCGTGTGCCGCACCGAGGCCTTGGACATGTCGATGACGACCTTGGACGGGAGACCGCACGCGGACTTCGGGCCGTCCGTGGCGCATGCCGCGCCCTGGGACTGGGAATCGGACGGGTTCGTTGTTTTCATGGCGGGATCGGCCGACAACGTCGCAGCGGCGGCCAGAAAGGCAAACGGGAGGATAATGGTTTTCACCGTCCATTAGAGTAGCCCAAGTCCCCGATTATTCCAGCCCTCCCTCCCTTTCGCCCGCCGCTTCCCCTTGACAACCGCGCGCGGGCCGCGTTGCCTCCGTGCCCCGATGATCCCCTCCGCCAACGCCTCGTCCGCTGCCAGCGCCGCCGTTTCCACGGCGGTCGCCGTCATCGTCTCGTCGCATCGCGCGCCGCGGGGGCTCTGATCGCTGATCAAAGACTTGCCCCTCCGGCGCCCGAGCCGGAGGGGTTTTTTGTGCCCCCGCCCGGCCCAGGCAAGGGAGCGGGCTCCAAAACCGCAAAATGCCATGGATACCAATGGAGCCACACACAAACCCCGACAGCACGGCCTGGATGGGCCGCGGCGCCTGCCGCCGCTCATCGATGCCCCGCGCCACCAGCCCGTCCACGACCTGCTCGTGATGAGCCACGGCCCCGAGACAACGCCCGACGACCGCTCGAATCACGCGTGCTTGAACATCTTGACGAGCAACTCGTGGATCATCGAGGCGGGGGGATGTCCGAAGACCATGCTCGGCCGGTAATAATGCCCCACCGCCAGGATCTTGTCCGACCGGGCGGAACGCACCTGCACGTCGAACTCGATCATGTAGGTGTTGAAGTCCCACGTCCACATGTCGTCATACGAGACGATGATCTCCGCGTTGGTCGGCAGCATCGTCAGCGCTCCCGCGGACGCGTCATACCCCATCTCGGCGAGCTGGCGCGCCATCTCGTCTGCGATGCCGTAGCTGTCCGCAAGCCGGTGCTCGACGAAGATATGCTTGTATTGCCCGACGTTCGCGTTGGGAAGCGAGCGCGTGACAAGATGGGTGCATCCGGCCAGGATGAACGCGCCCGCGAGGACCAAAAGTGCCTTTGTGCCACGTTTAAGCATGCGCCGCCAATGAGGCCCTTTGATGTGACCCGATTGCGCACGCAAGAAAGAAACTTCATGCTGCTGCGTCCGTCATCCTCCACATGCCCGATTTCCCCTTGAGGGCCGCGCCGGGTCGCAGCCCGGCAAAGAGGCCCCTCAGCGCCGTGACGCGGTATGGGATCGTGCCGCTTCTCCTCGTGGCCGTGGGCATCAGGATCGGGATGTACATCGAGCGGGGCAGGTATGTGGTGCCGCCGGCCCCGCCGGTACAGATGCCGGCCCCGCCGGCGGTTGCCGCCCAGCCCCGCGAGGCGCCGCCGAGCGCGGCCGCCGCCCGGCCGGCCTGCGAGATCGCCGGGTCGTTCGAGAGCAACATCTACCCGTCCCTCCTGCTGTCCTTCGCCGCCTCGTACCCCGAGTACGCCCGGTGCCTGACGGTGTCGCTGCGCAACCTGCCCTCCTCCGGATCCCTGCAGCTGCGGATTGACTCGGGCCTCTTTGTGCGGCCCCTCCAGGTCGGGTTCGATGCTCCCTCGGGCGCCGTCACGCTCAATCCCGAGCTTCCCTGGAACTTCGACTCGCTCAGGCGCACCACCCAGATGGGGCCGCAGGCATTCGTGGCCACGCTGCTGGTCGACGGGCAATCGGAGGCCGAGGCGACCCTCGTTTGCACGGTCCACTCGGTCAACGAGGCGGTTTCGCGGGTCTTCAACAACGCGTCGGGGCAGTGGCAGGACACCAGCGTGTGCTTCGCCGCGTTCGTCAACGAGGACCATCCCTGGATAAACGCCCTCCTGCAGGAGGCCATGGCCAGCGGGAGCGTCCGCTCCTTCACGGGATACCAGCAGGGCACCCAGGCCGCCCTCCAGCAGGCGCAGGCTGTCTGGGACGCGCTCGCCGCGCGGGGCCTGAGCTACGTGAACGTCGCCACCGACAGCGGCACGTCGCCTTTCGTCTCGACGCAATACGTCCGCTTCCTCGACCAGTCGGTCCGCGACCAGGGGGCGAACTGCGTCGACGCGTCGGTGCTCTTCGCCTCGATCCTGCGAAGGATAGGGCTGCGCCCGGTGCTGCTTTTCCGGCCCGGCCATTGCTTCACAGGCTTCTACGACGCGAGCGACGGGGGGCGCCTGGTCGCGTTCGAGACCACCATGCTGGGCTCCGCCCCTTTCGCCGCGGCGGCGGCCGAGGGCGCAAAGGAGCTCCAGACGACCCTTCCCTTCCTGGGCACGGCGCAGTACTCGATCGTCGACATCGCGCTTTGCCGCCAGCAGGGGATCAATCCAATCCCCTACCAGCCGCCCGACCGCAACTAGGGGGGACCCGGGAGCCGTCGTACCGGGATCGGTCGCAGGACGCGCGCCGCATGAACCGCGGCGCTCTGTAAGCCCTATGGCATCAATGGCTAAGGACCTCGAATAACCCCGAAATCTTGGCCTGGATCTCCTCCGCCCTTGCGCGGGGGTCCGCCGCCTGCAGCACGGGGCGTCCCACCACGATGTAGTCCGCCCCCCCGAGGAATGCGTCCTCCACGCCCACCGTGCGCTTCTGGTCGTCGGCAGGCCGGCTCCCGAACGGCCGGATCCCGGGGCTGACGATCAGGAAATCGGCCCCCAGCTCGCCGCGCAGCAGCGGAGCCTCGAGACCCGACGAGATCACGCCGTCGCAGCCGAGCTCGAGCGCGCGCCGGGCCCGCGAAAGGACGAGATCCTCCGTGCTGGCCTGGTATCCCAGGTCAACGAGGTCGCCCCGGTCCAGGCTCGTCAGGACGGTGACGGCGAGAATCTTCAGGCGTCCCTTCACCGATGCCGCGGCCTCGAGCATCGAATCGTTTCCGTGCACCGTCGTGAACTCGATCCTGCGGTGCTGCAGCTGCTCGACCGCGAGCCTCACGGTCTCGGGGATGTCGAAGAACTTGATGTCGGCAAACACCTTCTTCCCCTGGGCGCCGAGCCAGTCGACCATGTCGAAGTACTGTCCCGTCATGAGGAACTGCAGGCCGAGCTTGTAGAACTGGACCGAGTCGCCCAGCCGCTCCACGCAGCGCTTGCCCTCGTCCATCCCGGGGACGTCGAGCGCGACGATCAGGCGCTCGCGCGGCGGGATCGGCTTCGACGAAAGGTTGGGTCTGGTGGCCACCGGCTCACATGCCAGACATCGCCCGCCGGCGGTCAAGAGCGAACTCCTTGCGCCGGGAATTGACGCCGCGCCATCCGAAAAACGAGAATGCCCGGCAATGGCCACCACCGTCTTCACCATCGCCAACCAGAAGGGAGGCGTCGGCAAGACCACGACCGCGGTCAACCTCGCGGCCGGGCTTGCCCAGAAAAAGATCCACACGCTTCTCATCGACCTGGATCCGCAGGCCAACGCGACGAGCTCGCTGGGCATCGAGAAGCAGGAGGGCAGGAGCCTCTACGCGGCCCTCAGGGGCGAGGGCGAGGCGCTTCCCCTGGTGACCGCCACGGCCCACGAGCACCTGGCCCTCATCCCGAGCGAGGAGGACCTGGCGGCCGCCGAGATCGAGCTGTCGCAGATGGAGAACTACCTCATGAAGCTCAGGGGCGCCCTCGAACCGGTCGTCGCGTCCGGCGGCTTTCGCGCGATCATCATCGACTGCCCGCCCGCGCTGGGGCTGCTCTCGATGAACAGCCTCGCCGCCGCCGACTACCTCCTGATCACCCTCCAGTGCGAATACATGGCCCTCGAGGGCCTGGGGCAGATCCTGCGCAACGTCGAGCGCCTGAAGTCGGCGGGGGTCAATCCCGGCCTCGAGCTGGGCGGGATCGTGATGACCATGTTCGACGTCCGAACGAGCCTGTCGCGGCAGGTGGTCGACGAGGTGAAGACCCACATGCCGGACAAGATCTTCTCGACCGTCATCCCAAGGACGATCCGCCTCAGCGAGGCGCCGGGCTTCGGGAAGACGATCTTCGCCTATGATCCGCTGAACCCGGGCGCCACCGCCTACAGCAACCTGGCCTCCGAGGTCATCACCCGGTTCCGCCTATGCTGAAATACCGCCACTCCTTCGTCGTCGGGCTGCAAAGCAACCTCGTCTACCGGTGGAACTTTGCGGTGAGGAGCCTCTTCTCGCTCTTCCACCTCGCGTTCGTGTTCATCTTCTGGGGCGCGATCTACTCCGGGAAGGCGGAGATCGGCGGCTTCCGCTTCGCGCAGACCCTGACCTACTTCGTGGTGCTCTTCCTCCTGCAGTTCTTCATCGGCGCATTCAACGAGGACTACCTGATCAGCGAGGACATCCGCAACGGGCTCATCAACCAGTTTCTCCTGAAGCCGATAAACTACTTCGCGTACCGCCTGAGCGTGTTCGCCGCCGCGCGGGTCGTTTCCGGGGCGCTGGGGCTCATGGCGATCCTTGTCGCCCTCCCGTTCTTCAGGGGCCACCTCGAGCTTCCCCACGAAGGGTGGCGGCTCGCGCTCGGGCTGCCCGCGATGGGGCTCACGGCGCTGATCCAGTTCAGCATCGCGTACTGCTTCGGCATGCTCGCCTTCTGGTTCCTCGAGATCCAGGGCTTCGTCATTCTCTCGATGGCCGTCGAGACCGTGCTGGGCGGCCAGTTCTTCCCCCTCGACCTCCTGCCCCCCGCGGTCTTCCGCGCGGTCAGCTACCTGCCCTTCTACTACCAGGCCTACTTTCCCACCGCCATCCTGACGGGCCGGATCGGCCTCGATGCCGCGCTGCCCGGGCTCGCCATCCAGGCCGCATGGGCCTTCGTGCTGGTGTGCCTCGCGGAGGCCGTGTGGCGGCGCGGGCTCAGGCATCACACGGCGGCGGGAGTCTGACAAGGCCCATGAAGGAATACCCCCGCTACCTTCGAATCTGGCTCGCGTGCGCGCGCTACTCGCTCGTGCGGACAATGATGTTCCGCGGCGACCTCTTCATCTGGGCCACGGTCGAGCTGCTGTGGATCTCGGTGAACGTGCTGATGATCGCCGTGGTCTACAGCCACACCTCGACGGTCGCCGGGTGGAGCGAATACCAGATGCTCCTCCTGGTGGGAACCTCGATGCTGATCCAGCGTTTCCTGATGGGCTTCTTCTGGAGCGGGATATTTGAGATGGGGCGCAACGTGCGCAGCGGCGCCTTTGACTTCGTCCTCGCCCAGCCTGGAGACCCCCTCTTCATGGCCTCGACCCGCAAGCTCGAGCTGGACGGCCTGCTCAACTCGTTTGTCGCCGCCGGGCTCGTCATCTACTCGGCGAGGAAGCTCGGCCTCCATCCCGGGCTGGCGGACCTGGCGCTCTATGCGTGCATGGTGGCCTGCGGCGTCGTGATCCACTACAGCGCGCTCGTGCTCGCGATGTCCCTGTCGTTCTGGATAACGAGCTCCCAGGGCGTGGAGGGAAGCTATTTCACGCTCATGGAGTTCTCCAGGCTCCCCAGGAAGGCCTTCAGCGGGCTCTCCAGCGCGATCTTCGTGTGGGCGCTGCCGGTCGTCATCGTCAGCAACGCCCCGGCCCGAGCGGTGCTGAACGGGTTCGAGCCCTCGTGGGCGGTGGGCCTGTGCGCCGCCACGCTCGGGTGGTTCGCCGTCGCCGTCACCGTGTTCAGGAGGGGCCTTCGGCGCTACACAAGCGCAAGCTCGTGACAGGCGACCTCAAGACGCTCCAGGGGCGGATCGGGTACGCGTTCCGCGACCCGGACTACCTGGCACGCGCGCTCACGCATGCCTCCTGGGTCCAGGACAACCCCGGCGCGGGCGGGAACAACCAGCGCCTCGAATTCCTCGGGGACTCGGTCCTGCAGCTGGTCCTCACCGAGGCGCTCTTCGCGCTGTTCCCCGAGGACCGCGAGGGCGAACTCACCAAGCGCCGCGCGGTCCTGGGCAAGGGCGACTTCCTTTCCGGGCTCGCCCGGGAGATCGGGCTCGACCGGTGCCTGCGCCTGGGGGCAAACGAGGAGGCGACCGGCGGGCGCGGGCGCAACGCCGCGCTCGAGGACGCGTTCGAGGCCCTGGTCGGCGCCATCAGCCTCGACGGGGGCCTGGAAAGCGCCCGGCGCACCGTCCTCGCGGTCTACGGCGACCTGAAGGCGCGCCTCGGCTCGCTCGAGGGCCATGCCAATCCCAAGGGGCGCCTCCAGGAGATCGTCCAGCCGCTGCACGGCAACCAGGCGATCCGCTATGAGGTGCTCTCCACGGACGGCGCGGACCATGAGCGGGAGTTCGAGGTCGCGGTCTACCTCCTGGAGCGGCGGATCGGCAGCGGGCGGGGATCGTCCAAGAAACTCGCCGAGGAAGGGGCTGCGCGGGCCGCGCTCGCCACCCTGGAAGCGGAACCTCCCGGAAAATGACCGGCGCCGGGAGGCACAAGATCGTCGGCGTCTGCCCGGCGGCGCGCGGAGCCGTCATCGCCGAGACGATGCGGGCCCATCCCTCGCCGGTGTGGCTCGTCGTGTCCCAGGACCTCAAGGCCGCCGAGCAGCTGGCCGAGGACGTGGGCTTCTTCGCGCGCGCGATCGCCGGGGGCCCGCCGCTCCAGGCGCTCGTCTTTCCCGAGTCCATACCCGACAGCCGCGACATCCGCGAGGCCTTCGCGGCATCGGGCGACCGCCTCACCGTCCTGTCGGCCCTTCGCTCCGCCCGCGCGCACCCGGCGGCCGCCCCGGACGGGATCCGCCTGGCGGTGTTCGCCACGCCCTCGTCGCTGCTTCAGGCGGTTCCCGCGATCGAGCAGTACGCGGCGCGCGAGATCGTCGTCGAGCGCGGCGGCGCGCAGCCGTTCCAGGAGCTCCTGGTCAAGCTGCGCGACCTCGACTACGACAGCGAGGCAGTCTGCGAGGCGCCGGGCCACTACGCCGTCCGAGGGGGGATCATCGACGTCTATCCGGTGACCGCGACGGAACCGTACCGCCTCGATTTCTTCGGCGATGAAATCGAGGACATCCGCGCGTTCGACCCCGTGACCCAGCGATCGGGAGCCCGGATCGACCGCATAACGGTCGGGGCCTCGCCGCGCCTGCGCCTCGAGTCGGCAAAGACCGGGATCGCGGACTATCTGAACCCGCTCGCCCACCTGGCGTTCGTCGAGCCGGCGGCCCTGGAGGAGGAGTTCCGGGCGTTTTCCCCGGAGGGCTCCGGCGGCCTCGCCCCCCTCCTTCGCGCGGGCTCCGCCGCCTTCGGCTTCGCGGAGATAGACGAGGCATCCGAGATCTTCGAGCAGCCCGAATCCGAGACTGTCTGGGACACGGAGAGCCTGGAGCACCACCGGACGCTGCCCGCGGAGACGCTCCTGGCCCGGGACCGGCTTCAGGCCGAGGACCAGGCGAGGCGGGAATTCCTCGGGCGGCTGGCGGGATGGAAGCGAGAGGGATACGCCATCGCGCTCGCCGCCTCGAAGGAGGGAGAGGAAAAGCGCATCCGGGAGATCCTTTCAGCGGACCCGGCGCTGGCGGGCGTGGACCCCCTGTTCCTGCGCGGCAGCCTGAACGAGGGGTTCAGGGCGACCGCGCGCGAGGGAGCCGAGCTGTCGATCGCCCGCGGCCGGCGCGGCCTCGTCTTCGTCACCGAGACCGAGGTTTTCGGCCGAAAGAGGCCCCGGCGCCCGTCGGCGGGCGGGCAGGCCCGCGTCTCGATCGCCCAGGTCGACCAGCTCCTCGATTTCTCCGAGCTGGTCGACGGCGACTTCGTCGTCCACCTCCAGCACGGGATCGCGCTCTACCGCGGCCTGACGAAGCTCGACACCGCGCAGGGGCTGCGCGAGGTGATCTCGCTCGAGTTCGACGACGGCGTGACGCTCCACGTCCCGCTTCAGGAGTCCCATCTCATCAGCCGCTATGTCGGCCTCGGGCGCACAAGGCCCCAGCTTGGCCGGATCGGCACCGGCAGGTGGGAGAAGGCCCGCCGCGCCGTCGAGCGCGCCACGGTGGACCTCGCGGCGGAGCTGCTGCGCGTCCAGGCCAGCAGGGAGGCCCAGGCGGGGTTCGCCTACCCGGGGGACACGGACTGGCAGCGCGAGTTCGAGGCTTCATTCCCGTTCACCGAGACGCCCGGCCAGCAGCGCGCGATCGAGGAGACAAAGCGCGACATGGAACGGGCGCGGCCGATGGACCGCCTGATCTGCGGGGACGTCGGGTTCGGCAAGACCGAGGTGGCGCTCCGGGCAGCATTCAAGGCCGTCCAAGCCGGCAAGCAGGTCGTCGTCCTCGTCCCGACCACCGTCCTCGCGCAGCAGCACGTCAACACGTTCCGCGAGCGCATGGCGGGCTACCCCGTCTCGATCGAGATGCTCAGCCGCTTCCGCTCCCGGGCGGAGCAGGGGACAATACTGAGGGCCCTCACCGCAGGCGGCGTCGACATCCTGATCGGGACCCACCGCCTCCTGCAGCGCGACATCGTCCCGAAGGACCTGGGTCTCGTGATCATCGACGAGGAGCAGCGCTTCGGGGTGAAGCACAAGGAGGTCTTCAAGACGATGCGGGCGACCGTGGACGTCCTCTCCCTCAGCGCGACCCCCATCCCGCGGACGCTCTACCTCGCCCTCACGAGCGCGCGCGACATGAGCGTCATCGACACGCCCCCGGTCAACCGGCACCCGATCCAGACGATCGTGAAGACCTATGACGAGAAGGTGGTCGTCGACGCCATCCGCCACGAGATGCGGCGCGGGGGCCAGGTGTTCTACCTTCACAACCGGGTCGGGACGATCGACCTGGTCGCGGACCGCCTGCGCGGGCTCATGCCCGACATCTCTTTCGGGGTCGGCCACGGGCAGATGGGCGCCTCGGGACTCGAGCGGGTCATGACCGATTTCGTGGCGGGGAGGTACAGCGTGCTCGTGTGCACGACGATCATCGAGAGCGGCCTCGACATCCCCAACTGCAACACGCTGATCATCGAGGGCGCCGACCGCTTCGGCCTCTCGCAGCTCTACCAGCTTCGGGGCCGGGTCGGCCGCTTCAGGCACCAGGCCTACGCCTACCTCCTGCTTCACCGGCACACGCGGCTCCTGGACGCGGCGCGCCAGCGGATGAACACGCTGCGCCAGCACACGCAGCTGGGCGCGGGATTCCGGATCGCGATGCGCGACCTCGAGCTGCGCGGGGCAGGCAACCTCCTGGGCGCCGAGCAAAGCGGGCACATCGTCGGGGTCGGCTTTGAGCTCTATTGCCAGCTGCTGCGCCAGTCCGTGGCGCGCCTGAAGGGCGACAAGACGGCGGCGGCCATCCGCGCAAACGTGAAGCTGGACTTCGTCTTCGTGGGCGAGGCCGGGCCAGCGGAAGGCTCGCCGCAGGGCCGCCGCGAGGATGGCTACACGGCGCTCAAGGACGCCGAGGACGAGGCCGGGGGCCCCGGGATCGGCCGGATCCAGGCCCGCATTCCCGCCTCCTACATCGGTGAGACCCGCCTTCGAATCGACATTTACAGGCGCCTGGCGATGGCCGACTCGGCACCGGCCGTGCGGCGGATCGAGGCGGAGCTCAAGGACCGCTTCGGCAAGCCGGTACCCGAGGTGCGCACCCTCCTGCTGGTGACGGAAATCCGCGTGCTGGCGGAACAAAAGGGCATAATTTCCGTCGAAGCAGAGGCGAACCGCCTCAAGTGCCTTCGCGGCAGCGGCCAGCGGGACGACTGGGTGATGACCGGCTCCCGGTTTCCAAGGTTGACCGCACCGCGACCGCACCTAAGGTTGAATGAGATTATTTCTTTTTTGAATCACCTGCCGAACCCATGACCCTGCACCGCAGCGCCATAGCCGCAATCGCGGCTTCCGTCCTCGCGGCTTCGGCCCTGGCGCAGACCGCGCCCGCGGGCGACGACCTCAACCTGAGGTTTGCCAATGGAATCGCCGCGATAGCCGAGGACAAGATCATCACCGTGGACGATGTCCGCCGGGAGGTGACGCCGCTGATCCCGCAAGTCCGGCGCGAGTCGCACAACGAGCAGGAATTCAATCAGAAGCTCGAGGCGCTCCAGGACGACGCGATCGACAATCTCATTGACCGGGTGCTGATAATCAAGGACTTCGAAAAGGACGACAAGAAGCACGTCCCCGTCAATTTTGTCGACGACCAGATCGCCGACCAGCTGACCGAGCAGTTCGACAACGACCGCTCGAAATTCCTCGCCTACCTGCGCGCCCGCGGCACCACGATGCGCGACTACCGCAAGGAGGTGGAGGAGGACATCATCTACAACTACATGATGCACCAGCAGCACAAGTCGCAGAGCATCGTGAGCCCGGTCCGGATCGAGCAGTTCTACAAGGAGAACAAGGACCGCTTCTACCAGGACGACAGCGTCCACCTGCGCCTCATTCAGCTCACCCGCGGGCCGGGCGAGACGGACGGCGGGCTGAAGGGAAAGGCGGACGCGATCCTGCTGCGCCTGCGCTCGGGCGAGAAATTTGAGGACCTCGCCAAGGAATACAGCGCCGATTCACGCCGCGCAAAGGGAGGCGACTGGGGTTGGCAGAAAAGATCCGACCTGAAGCCCGAGTTCAGCGAGCCGCTCTTCGCCGTCAAGAAGGGCGAATGCTCGGAACCCGTGATGACCGCCGAGGGCTGTTTCCTGCTCTTTGCCGACGACAGGAAGTACGCCGGCATCCAGCCGCTTGACGAGGTGCGGGACCAGATCGAGCGAATCCTCGTGCAGCAGATGGGCCGCCAAAGCAGCGACCGCTGGCTCGAGCGCCTGCGCAGGAACGGCTACATCAAGCACTTCTAGGCGGCCCCGGGAGTGCGGAAATCGCGCCCAACCCCGCCCAGGCGGCCATTCAGGGGATCGAGGCGACAGACGACCGCGACGCCGCCTCATCCAGCATGGCGACCATCGGGCTCTTCGTGGGCTCAAAGGCCCTCACGACGACGCCGAGAAGATTGTCCGCGGTGACGCGGGCCGAGTCGCATGACGCGTTGCCTACGCCCATCGCGATCCAGCCGTCGGACGTCCTCTTCACCAGGACGTGGGCCACGGGCCTGCCTGATTCGCCGGTGTAGACGGCCGTCATGCCCGCCCTGAGGTCGGACATCGCGATCCGCTGCGTGACGACCACCGTGTGGTCCTTGTAGAGGGGAAGCATCGAGTTGCCGCTTCCGACCATGAAGTCCGCGCCCGCGTGTCCGGCCACGTATTCCCTGCCGAGCCTGATCGCGTCAAAGGGCTGGACAACCTCCGCGGCCGGCGACATCGCCGCGACCGCAGCTGGCGAAAACCTGGCCGTCGTCTGCGTCGCGCATCCGGACCAACCGAGGCCGGTGAGGGCGATCACCCCGCAGAAACTCCACCGGGAAAGGATGCTGGAGAAGGTGCTGGCTGAGGTGTCGCTGTTTTGCATGCGCACAGTTAACGCTAATTGCCTGCATTAAAGAATAGGGGCATCCCAGCAATCGAGAGGGGGACTTCACCCAAGACGCATCGTGCCCAAACCGGGCAACACTGGGCATATCCGGGAGGGTCTAGGGTCTTTCCCCTAGGCCCCCAGAGGGGCGGCCTCCCCCGGGAGCCACCCTCCTTAAAGAGAATTGGTCATGTCTAATTTAGTTGTTTAAATATCCTCGAGAGCCATCGTCGCGGTCATTGCCGTGAATTCCCCCGCCCCGTCGTCCCGCCCAGGCCAGTCCTATCCCGACAATCGGATCCGGATACTGCCCGCCGCCGAGCGGCCCCAGGAGCGCCTAGAGAGGTTTGGAGCCTCCGCTCTAAGCGACACCGAGCTCCTTGCGATGATCGTTCGCAGCGGCACGCAGGGCCAGGATGTGCTCACACTCTCATCCCGGATCATCGCGGAGGCGGGCTCGCTTGCCGGGCTCCTGGCCTGGCATGAGGCGGACTTCCGCAAGCTCAAGGGAATCGGCCGGGTGAAGGCGCTCCAACTTGTCGCGGCGATGGAGGTGGCTCGACGGGCGGTGGGCCGGCCGCCGCACGAATCACCCGTCCTCAACCGGGCCGATCTCATCACCGCCCACCTGGAATCCATCGCGTCCGGACTCGAGGTCGAGAAGTTCTGGGTGCTTTGCCTGGATAGGCGCAATCGCCTGCGAAAGCGGGTCGAGATCTCATCGGGAACCGCGACCGCCGCGCTCGCCCACCCGCGCGAGGTTTTCCGCTCGGCGATCCGGGAGGCCGCTGCAGCCGTTGTCTGCGCCCATAATCATCCATCAGGTGACCCAAGTCCAAGCGCGGCGGATATACAACTCACCAGGCAACTCAGGGAAGCGGCTGCGGCAGTGGATATACCTCTGCTGGATCATGTTATCATTGGTCGGCGAGGTGCCGATCCGCTCGGTCGGGGATATTATAGCTTTAGAGAGGCCGGCCTACTTTGATTGACAAATGCTATCATTGATATCATCCATTTATGATGTCCCAACTCCTCGTACGCGACCTTGAACCGGCAATAGTGCAAAAGCTTCGAAGCCAAGCGGCCTCGCTGGGAATCTCCGTCGAGGAGGCTCACCGCCGACTGCTTCGCACCGCATTATTTGGCGATACGCCGGGCCCAAAGGAAAATCTCATCGCGTACCTTCGAAGCGTTCCGACGGGAGACGACATTGAATTTCCAAGGTCGCATGAGTTTCCGCGGCCGGTCGAACTCTGATGCCTTACCTTCTCGACACATGTATTGTCTCAGAGCTTAGAAAGCCCGGCATCAATCCAGGAGTCTCGGCATGGGTTTCGGGCATCGGTGCCAATGAGGTATTCTTAAGTGTTCTGACAATTGGCGAGATTAGGTCTGGGATAGAGCTTCACAGACTCAGGAACCCTTCGGGAGCTGGGAACCTCGAGCGATGGTTGCTTGGATTGGAGACCCACTATGCCGAACGAATATTGCCGATAACGGCAAAGATAGCCGATCGCTGGGGCCGTCTCTCGCCTCGTCAGCCTCTACCGGTTAGCGATGGCCTGATCGCAGCCACCGCCATTGAACACAAACTTGCTGTCGTTACCCGCAATGTCTCCGACTTTCAAAGGTCGGGCGTAAATACGATCAATCCCTTCACGTGAACCACAACATGTATTGGAGTACCCGTCGACCGTGAGTGGGCGCTTCACAAATTTGACTCATACACCGTTGTCGCCGAGCGAACGCGAGTTGGCACGTGAGCAGGCCCGTTTAATTGCCAGCCTTCTTTGCTCAAAGGTTGTCGCGGATCGGCGTATCATACTCGGATCGCCGCATTGTCCCTTTAAGGTTCCATTTCACCTCGAGGACTTTTGGTTCACAGTTTGCGTTTCGGATTGCTCGTACCGGATTGAAGGGAATCACAAGAAAGGGGCCGGGGTGTCCACAGGCTTCTCTGCGTCGATTAAGGCACCCGAGCGAACTTGGGGGAAAACCAAGCGTGTTGACGATCTGTCGGCGGAAATTGGTTTGGACCTCTTTGCTCCCAAAGATCAGTCGGCAGATTTTTTGCACTCAGTCCTTCTCGAAAAGAGCGTTAGAAGCATCCTGAGACAAATAGACTTCACTCCGATCTATCAGGTATTTCTGAATGGCTCCCAAATCAGAGTCCTCTCCGAGATGATTAACTCCGAGCACTGCGCCCACCAGGCCGCGCTGTATCAGAAATTGCTCCTAGCCAGCTCTGCCGCTTCACGCATCTGATTCCAGAGGGTCAGTTCTCCTCCCGGACTCACAACTCGGGCGTTGGCAGTAGGTTTGTAGGTAATGACCCACACAACCACCCGTCTGGCGATCCATCACCGAGTGCGTCGGATATACAGCTCACAAGGCGGCTTCGGGAGGCAGCGGCTGCCGTAGATATTCCTCTCCTAGATCATGTTATAATAGGTCGGCGCGGATCTGATCCACTCGGCCGGGGGTACTATAGCTTCAGAGAGGCTGGGCTACTCTGAGAAATACACTTGAAGGAACCTTGCATGGTAATACCGTAATACGATGCCAACAATTACCTTCAAGGTTTCTACCGACGAGGCCCGCAGAATTCGGGCAGAGGCCCGCGGAAAAAAGATGACACTTTCTGAGTACATTCGAAGGCGCGCTTTGAGCGACGGAAAGTCGCCCAATCAAGTGCGTCATGTCCGCTGCAGCCACACTGGAGCGACGATATTTTCATCCCCTCCTGGAGCAAGCCCACTCACGACTGAGACGGTTCGGGAAATGCTGGCCGACTTCCCGTGAATTACCTCCTCGACGTCAACGTGCTGGTGGCCTGGGGATGGAAAGAGCACGCCGATCACGAGCGCGTCGCCAAATGGCTCGCCTTCGAACGCGGTAAACCTGACTCAGGATTTCTGACTTCCCCGATACCGGAACTCGGATTCGTACGAGTTTCGGTACAAAGGGCTGCCGGAACTATTGCGGTAAAGGAGGCCTGCTCCGCCCTGGAAGGGATGCTGGCAAGTCTCGGTCAAACACACTCGTTCATTCCCGACGACCAACGTGGGTCAGGAATGCCCGCCTGGTGCAAGGTCGCTGCCCGAACCACCGATGCCCACTTGCTCGCACTTGCGAGCGCACATGACGCTAAGCTCGTAACCCTGGATACGGGCATCCCGGATGCCTTCGTCGTGCCTGCCTAGTCCCTGGTGGGATCGAGGCCGCTGAGGCTGCTAGCCTATAACCCCGAAACAAAGGTTGGCTAGGTTGCGATGCCTGGCTCGCAAGATGGGGCTGGGACAAGTGCCGGCCCCGATGACTCTTTAAGCATTTTTTGTAATGCTGGCTATCCTTCGACGCATTTTGGAAAAATGCTCATAGGATTCGGCAACCTCCGAGTAGGACATGCCGTTGATTTTCCGTTGGTCGGGGATCGCGAGATTTTCACCAAACATACGCAACGCTTGGGGCGGCAGCCAGTCTCCCCTGCTCTCAAGTACTGCCGCGAGTTTATCGACGTCCACGCCGACTACCACATTGAGTCGGACTCACGCGCTTCGGGTCCGCTGCGGCCACACAGGAGCGAAGATATCTTCGTCCCCTCCCCGAACACGCCCACTCACGACTGAGACCGTTCGAGAAATGCTGTCCGAATTCCCGTGAAATGTCCCAAAACCAGGAGCGACCCTTCAATCTCCCCAGACCGTAACTTTGTTTCCGTCGGGATCCCTATAGTGCGCAAAATGCCCACTGGAGTCGGATTCGACCGATAGCGCATTCAGCCCTTGCTTCTTAAGCATCGACACATAGCCATCGTAATCATTCACACGAAAAACAACAGAGACGCTCGATGAACTCTCCTTAGGGGCATCAGCTCGCTTGGGATGGATGGCAAAATAAAATGGACCTGAGGGAGTCTTAAAAAAGCCATAGTAACCGCCCCCGTCAAGATGAAGGTCGAATCCAAATTTCTGATACCAGTCGGCAAGAACCTTCGCGTCTTGAGAGGGATTAATGGAGATTGCGCCAACGTATTGAACAGCCGGCGGCAGCGGGGCAGCCAGCCCGGAGGCCCAGAAAAGAAAAGAGGCAAGAATGATCTTAAGCACGAGACCTCTCCTAAGATAGTGCATGAACAGGAGTCAATTTTTCTCTTATTCACATAAGCCAAGAAGCCGGGTTGAAACACAGCGCCGTTCAAGTTCCGTTTCCCTCTGCGAAAAAATGGGGCATGAGTGAATTCGACTGCTGTATGGCCCATCCACCCCGTCCCCTGCCAGTCAGCCGGGTCCAGAAGGAAATCGTTGAAGCCTGATTCACCGCTGGGTTTGCGCTGGCCATCGATCGGGCAAGAAAATGGCGCTGCTGCAGAAGACGGCCCATTTGACCAGGGTGCATCCATCGCCGTAATGCCTTGCTTTCCACGCCCCTCGTGAGGCGGGCAGGCGAAACCGCGGCGTCGCCAGATCGGAGTTCATCCGCCCTATCGAGATTTGATCTTCACCTCGAAAAGCTTGGGCCAGTTTTTCCCGGTGACAAATAGCCGATCTTCCGGGGCATCGTAGGCGATCCCGTTCATGACGTCGGTGTCCTGGGACCGGTCGGCCTGCGGCAAGATCCCGACGAAATCGATCGAGCCCAGGATTCTCCCGGTGGCGGGGTCGATCCTTAGGACAAACTCAGTCCGCCACACATTGGCATACAGCTCACCCTTCACATACTCCAGCTCGTTGAGCATCCCGACCGGCTGGCCGTGTGCCACGACGTCTATTGTCCGCGTAACCCGGAAGGTTGCGGGGTCGAGAAATCGTATCCTGTTGGTTCCATCGCTCATGATCAGCGAGCGACCGTCGGCCGTGAGCCCCCAGCCTTCCCCGGCGAATGAAAACTCACCCTCGAGATTCAAGCTCCTGACCTCGTAGATGAACCCGCGGTGGCTTTGCCAGGTGAGCTGGAAGATCCTTCCTCCCAACACCGCTATGCCTTCGCCAAAATACTGGTCGGGCAGTTTAACCTCCTGCAGGATCCGCCCGGTCTCAAGCTCGACCTTGCGCAAAGCCGAGTGGCCGTTAAGGCCCGTGCTTTCGATCAGCATCCCGTCCCAGAAGACGAGGCCTTCTGTGAACGCCCCGCGGTCGTGCGGCCACGCCTTCACCAATGTGTAGGAATCGGTGGGAATGTCCTCGGAGGGCGCATCCGCCGCAGCCGAACGCTCCAACGGCATCCAGGTGCCCAACAGGGCGAGCAGCAAGATCGCCGCGGCGCGCGGCCGCTGCGACCCGGCGACCCCCAAGGACCGCAATGGGCGGCGCCCGAACCCGAAGCGGGGACCGCCCGGCCTACCGGGCTGCCTGGCTGCCGATCCGCTCCCAGAATCCGATCGCGAAGTCCTTGTCGTTGCCATACGTCCCATGCCAGTAATAGCGCGAGCTGATCTTGTCGAATATCAGCCGAAAGTGGGCGTTGTTGTCCGAGTTGTCCCTGGGCAGCCAGAGGATGTACCTCACGTTGTTGTGAAGGAGCCACCTCAGCGGATCCGGGGCGTCCCCCGAGTAGAACTTCTTGATCTGGTCATAGCGTGCGGGGATCTCGCTGTAGGAGCCGCGGAAGGCCTCCTCGAGCCAGGGCCAGCCAAGCAGGCTCTGCTTGTTCGCGAAGAGCGAGACGGCGGGCGACTCGGTATTGGCCATGTCGAGGCCGCTCTCGAGCGTCACCCCGTCGGGACGCGATGCCAACTCGATGATGAGGTTGTGTATCACGACGTCCCGCTCGATCCACGCGGATCCCGACAACTGCCCCATCGAGGCCCTGGAACCCGCCGCGAACTGAACCCCGAGGTCGTAGGCGAACGAGAGGCTGGGCACGAGAAGGACCAATGTCCCGAAGCGGCAAACCCGGGACTTGGAACCGAGGTTGCTCGCGCCGAGCGTCATGATGATGCCGGCGTACACCCACTGCCACCACTTGAGCGTGGAGTTGAACCGGCCCCAGGCGCCCCCGTAAAGGTCGTGGTTGTACGTGAATTCGGTTGCGAAGAGCGCAACGCTCCAGACCGCGATCAGGAATAGCGAAAACGGGCGGCGCTCGCGGTTGAATATTCCAAGGATGAGGATCCCCGCCACCGGCCAGAACACCAGGAGCCAGCCGAGCCACGGCGTGTGGTCCTCGCTCTGGACCCAGCGGAAGGCGACGTTGCTGCCAATCGCCTGCTGGGTGAACTGCACCAGATACGGGTACTCGAGGCCCGTGGCCACCGCCGCCCCGGCTAGCCCGGGAAGGATGCATCCTCGCTCGCCTCGAATGAAGCGGTACACAAACCATCCCCCAACCAGGAGGCATTGGAGCGGCAGAACCCATGCGTTCGAAATCAGGGCGATCGGAACGGTCGCGGCCATAAGCGCATGGTTGACCGACCGTGTCGCTCCTGAGGCGCCCGTCTCCTGGGCGGCGATCAACGTCGCCGCCAGCGCCAGCAGGACGAATCCGGCGAGCGGCGGATGAAAGTCGCCCTTTGTCAGGAAATAGCTGAGCGGTTCCATCGGAAGGTCCCGGGCATCCCTACCCTTTGTCGCCATCCACGACGAAACGTGGTGCCCCAGCCGGGTCAGGTCATTGTGAACGATCGAGCCGCCCAGGAACCGGACGATGTCGATGGAATATGCCCGGTAGATGAGGACGTGCGCGGCGACGGCCACGCCGCTCCCGCCGACGACGAGCGCAAGGACCCCGACCCAACGTCCGAGCGGCCACGGGCAGAGCCTCGCAAAGCAGCTAGCCATCAGGAGTGTCAGGAACCCGACGAGCGTGCAAAAGGCCAAGTGATAGCTGACCCCGGGACCGACATCCAACAAGCGCCCGATCAGCGCGGCGCCGTAATGCTGGAAGCTGTAGTAGGTGTTGGAATGAAACGGAGCCAGCCACAGGTCGAGGGGCGGCAGCCGGGTGCCGCGCATGTAGGCTTCGATAAGCGCAAAGTTCGGCATCTTGTCCTCGCTGAAGTCGATGTCGGGGAATGTGTAGCGCCAGGCCAGGCAGTAGAAGAACCCCGCCCCGAAGATGGCCTCCATCCTCCAGTTCTCGCGCACGACGGTCCGATTGCGCCAGATCAGCCAGATTGCGATCGCCGTGGTGAACGGAAGCACCGGAAGGCGCGGCCCCCAGCCGAAAGAATGCTCCAGGCAAAAGCAGACAAGGGTGATCGCGATCGCCCCAACCACCCGGGACAGGACGTAGTCTCCCACAAATCTCCGCGCGGCCAGGCCGGCACCCAGAAGATTGATCCAGAGCACCGCGATCACCAGGCACAGGAATATCAGCGACATTCCAGCGTAAGCTGCCAGCCCGGCGTGGTTTGATCGAGCACCGAGTTGGCAGCGAGAACGATGTGCCGCTCCGCGGGGTCCGAATTCCGGACGGGAGCCGGATCGGCGTCCGCCGATGAAAATCCAGGCACAAGCCCAGCGGCCTACTTTTCCAGCCAGACCTTTTCCAGCTGCCGCAAATCCATCAGATTGGTCTCCCATCCCCGCACGGCCGGATTTATGGCGTAGGTCTGGTTATAGAAATAGAGGGGGATGATCGGAGCCTCGTCCAGGAGTATGGCCTCGGCCTTCTGAAAATACTCGTACCGGAGCCCGTTGTCGCCCGTTTCGGCCGCCTCGTTGACCAGCCGGTCGAATTCGCGGTTGCTCCAGCCCGCCCAGTTGTTCCCGCCGCCTGTCACCATCATGCCCAGAAAGGTAACCGGGTCCGGGATGTCGGCGCTCCAGGCCGAAAAGGCGATCGAGTAGTTCTCGCTCTGCTGGTTCTGGAACAGGGTCTTCTGTTCGATCTGCGCGATCGTGACGTGAAATCCGAGCTCCCGGAGCCACATCGACTGGATCGCCTCGACGACGCGGAGCTTCACGTCGTCGGCGTAGCACTGGATCTCGACCTCGGGGAGGCCGCGGCCCCCGGGGAACCCGGCCTCGGCCATGAGACGGCGGCCCTCGGCGAAGTCGTCGGTGACCTGGGCACGGGGCGTGTAGCCGCTGCAATTGGGAGGCGTGAAACTGCGGGCGGGAGGGTACATGCCGTTCAACACGTCTCGGGAGAGAGCCTCGCGGTCGATCGCATGCGTCAGCGCGCGCCTGAGCTTTGGATTGTCGAAGGGCGGCCGGGTGGTGTTGATGAAAAGGTAGTAGGTCGCGAGATTCGGGTCCACCCGGAGATCAGCCGGCTTGTGCGATCGATATATCGCGAACTTCGAGCTCGGCAGGGCATATGTGGTGTGAAGCTGGCCCGATCGGAAGTTGAGATCCTCGGTGGCCGGCTGCTCGTACGGGAAGAACTCAATCCGGTTCAGGCGCGTCTTGGCCGCGTTCCAATAGAGCGGATTCTTGACGACGGCTATCCGCGCGTTGGGAATCCATTCGGCGAGCGTGAATGCCCCGTTGCCCACCAGGTTGCCCGGGAGCGTCCACTTGGTCCCCTTCTCGTCCATGCGCCCGAACTTCTCGATGACCGGGCGATGAACCGGCAGCCAGGTGTTGTGCGATGCGAGGAGCGGCAGGTAAGGCGTCGGCTTGGCCACCGTGACGCGCAGCGTCGAGGCGTCGGGGGCAGCCACGCCCACCTTGGAAAAATCGGTGATCTTCCCGGAATTGAAAGCCTCCGCGTTCCTGATCGGCCAGAGCATGTAGGAGTAGGAGGCGGCGAACGCGGGGGAGAGGATGCGGTGAAAGGAATAGACAAAATCGTCGGCCGTGAGCGGGTCCCCGTTCGACCAGCGTGCGCCGGGGCGGATGTGAAACGTGTAGACCAGGCCGTCGGTCGAGACATCCCACCGGTCGGCCGCGGCGGGGATCGCCAGGGAGGTCTTCGGATCTATCCAGGTCAGCGGCTCAAAAAGCGAATAGACGATGACGGAATCCGTGTACGCGTTGATCACGTCCGGATCGAGGTCGGCCGGCTCGGCGGCATTTCCGACGAGCAGGGTCTGCGTCCTTATCCCGGCCTCGACGGGAGTCTCCCGCCGCGCGCATCCGGCCATCGCGAGGAGAATGCAGCAGGAAAGCGGGAGGACGGCGGGCCGGTAAAGGGAATACATGGCGGATTGTCGCGCTGGGTTTCACCCGGAAGCAGCCGGCGTACCACGCCCGGGCAATACCTCAGTCCTCGATGACGTCGAAAACGATGCCCAGGGGGTCGCGAAAGTAGAGCGCGCCGCCCCAGTCCTTGACGATCGTGCATCCCGCCCCCTTGAGGAGGCGCTTTGCCTTGGCGATGCTCTTCACGCTGAAGGACGGCGTCGGCGCCTGGGTCTTCGAGGACCGGTTCACGTAGAGACGGAGGACGCCCGTGTCGAACTCGAGGCTGTCCTTTGTCCTGCTCTTGAGCTTGAGGCCAAGGACGTCCCCGTAGAAATGCTCCGCCTTGGACAGGCTCCTGACGTGGATCGCGATGCAATTATTGGATCGGAATCTCATCTCGGCCGGAGCCCGGCCGTCAAACGTGCGGCGGCAAAACGAAAAGAAGGACCGCGAGGAAGTGGCACGTGCTCCCGCCCAGGACAAAGGCGTTGCGGTAGGCGTAATGGAACCGCAGGCGCCGCAGGGCCGCCACAATCGTCCCCGCGGTGTAGCACAGGCCGCCGGCCAGGAGGAGCCAAAGGCCGCCGTGCGGCACCGCGGCAAAAAGCGGCTTGATCGCCACGATGATCATCCAGCCGACAAACATCGTCGCCAGCGTGGAGGTCACGCGGTAGCGGTTGCCTATGAAGAACTGAAACACGGCGCCGGCGCCGCAAAGGCCCCAGACGATGCCGAACAGCGTCCAGCCCCAGGGGCCCCGGAGGCTGACCAGGAGAAACGGCGTGTACGTGCCGGCGACCAGCAGGAACACCGACGCGCGTCCAAGCTTGAGGAAGAAACGCTTTCCGCGCTCGGTCTGCCACGCGTGGTACAGCGTGTAGATGGAGTAAAGAAGGAGGAGCGTCAGCCCGAACACACTGAAGCTCACGACATGCCAGGCGTCGCCGTACAGGCCGGCGGAAACGGTGAGGAGCGCCAGCGCCACGATTCCCAAAGCCACGCCGAGACCGTTGGTCACCCAGGTGGCGATCCGCTCTCCCCGGCTCGCGCTAATCCGCAATCCGGACGCGGTGCCCTCGTCGACCCCGGAGCGGTGCCTGCGAACAGCCCGATCCGCCGCCTCATCGAGCATGCGTATGGGCCATATCGGCCTCGGGCTCTCGAACTCCTCGGGGGTCCATTCCGCACCGTCTGCATAGATTGTCCGCGGCATAAGGCATGTGCCGAAAGCCAGATCCGCAACCGGCAGGCAGAAGAAGCCCGAGATCGATTCGTTGCATTCGATCACCGCATGGTGGCGCAGGTGGAAGCTGTACGCTCGGCGCCAGAATGCGCCCCAGCGGGGGTTCTCGATCAGCGGCTCCCATCGATCGAGCGACCAGTGCTCGATGGCGTGGACGAGCTCGTAGAGCGCGAGTGAGGATGCAAGTGCGGCAAAGCCGGAGAAAAACCAGGGGAACGAGGGCAGAAGCCACTGCAGCAGCGCGTAAAGCGGCGCGAGGATGCACCCGAAGGTCAAAAGCGTATACCAGGGAAAGAAGGACGCCTCGTGCTGGTCCGTGTCCAGGATAGGGTATTTGTTCTCGATGAACATGATCCCCTTACCGTCGCGGGTCGGCTTGCGCGCGATTCGCGTGAGGGCGTGGTGCTTGGTGTGCTGCTTGTAGAACCTGCTGAGAAGGGGAACCACCGGCTTGTGGAGGACGTAGCGATGGAAGATGTATTCCACGAAGCAGTTAAAGAGGCTCAGCACAAAGAATGCGGCAATCCCCTCCCAGATGGGGGCGAGTATCTGGGCCTCCCAGACCCTGGGGGCTATGAATCTCAACGCGCCCAGCAGGACGACGAGGGAAGCTAAGACCGTAACAATGAACAGGGGCAGCGAGAATGCGGGATACTCATTCTCGTGAGGGGGGGATGATTGAGCCATTGGATTGAAGGAGCAAATATATGGCTTTTGCCATGGCCAGGTCAATCAAACAGGGACGAATCTTTCCCGAAAGCCGGCCCCAGCGCGATGCCAGGGTCATCCGCCTGATATCGACGGCCTTCAAAGTCATATTCGATGATTCCAGCCCGCTAAGTTTCGCTGATTGCTCCCCTCATGGCCATGCGGATCCATCCTTCTGCGTGGGTTGAGAACCTCTGACCCTTGCGGTATTCGAACGTCTCTACCGCCCTCATGAGGCCCATATTGCCCACCTGAATCAGGTCCAGGAAGGAGAGGCCGCGGTTGGTGTATTTTTTCGCGATGGAAATCACTATCCTTAGGTTGGCTTCCACAATCCTCGTCTTGGCCCGATGGGACTTGCGCACGTGAGTCATCGCGAGTCGGGCGACCTCGAGAAGCTGGTTTGGCGCGATGCGCTCTTCGATCTCAATCTGGCGGAGGCGGACTTCGACGGCCTTTGTGTCGATGCGCGCGTCCTCTTTGGTCTTCGGCTTATTCGAGCGGTGGATCTTGGCTTTCAGCGATTCGACCTCATCGAGCACCGGACGCAGCTGCTCGAGATACTCCTCGTACACCTTGAGCTTGAAGAAAAACTTGGGGAAATAGGCACGCAGCGCGGATTCGCATTTCCGAAATCTCGCCAGCGTCTTCCTCCGCTCGGCGCGGGTTCGCGCCTTCAGGCAGCCATTCCAGGCCACCCGGACGCAGGCCTCCTGCTTCCGGGTGGCCTCAACGAGGCTCGGGAGGCGCCTGAGATAGGCGCCGCGGTTCCCGAGCTTCCTGTCGGAAACGATTCGCTCGAAGCGTTCCTCGCGGTTGAGGAGCTTTGCGCCGAGTGTGGTTATGTAACCGCAGAGGCCAGGGGCCCTCGAAAGCGCCTTCAGGGCCCTGAGCTCGGCGTTCTCGATCTGCTTGAAAATCCCGACCTCCTGTTTTCGGGTCAGCAGCGGGACCTGGCTTATCTGATCGAGGTACATTTGCACGGGATCGTCGAGGATCAGGTGGCCCTTCTGCCCTGAGAGTTGGGCAGGCCCGCGAAGCTTCTCGATGATGCCGCTTGGGTCGGCGCCCTTGGGATTTTGGGCATGAAACTCAGCCGAAGAAACAGGGGCACGATTGATATCAGCTTCCGCGGACTCGGGAGCCGCCGAAGCCCTTGGGCCAGCGCACAACCCACAGAGGTGCTCCTCAATCTTCTGCCTAAAAACGAAGGTTTCGAGATGAACAGTGGCCACTTGACGGCCGCATTTTTGGCAGAGCATTGGTCAGGAAATTGCCAGACCAGGAAAAGACAAGCGGCTGTGCATCACTCCATTGATGCGCCGTTTCCGGGATTCGGCCATCGCTTGCCGTGTTGGCGATTCCTAGGACTGGTTTGAGCAAGCTGACATCGCGACATACGAGCCTATGCCAAAACCGGTAGAAAACGCCTGCACTTCCGCGATCACCCAGGTGATCCTCAAAAAGCGAAAAACCGGCTCTTGATCAAAGAATGGGGACATGGGGCGTGGAAGCGCCACCATGTCCCCTGTGACTATCCAACTAGCACTCCCCGGATACCGCATCATCCGGTTTGAGAGCAACACTTTGATGCGGGTG
>Ga0182018_10000743_pt1 | contig 40686 bp, 34 predicted proteins | sample 812P2MmetaG_FD_120490 | JGI IMG/M metagenome (GOLD analysis project Ga0182018, IMG submission 120490) | Permafrost microbial communities from Stordalen Mire, Sweden - 812P2M metaG | ecosystem: Environmental > Terrestrial > Soil > Wetlands > Permafrost | place: Sweden: Stordalen | collected... | reverse complement strand
GTCATCAAAGAAAACCGCACCTACGACCAGATTCTCGGCGACTTGAAAGTCGGCAACGGCGATGCTTCGATCACCATGTACGGCGCCGACATCACGCCCAACGAGCACGAACTCGCCCTGCAGTTCGGCGTGCTCGACAATTTTTACGACAGCGGGGAAGTCTCCGGCGACGGACATCTCTGGTCCACTGCCGCGATCACGTCCGATTACAACGAAAAGACCTGGCAGATTGCCTATCGTGGAAAGGAGCGCACCTACGATTTCCAAGGCCAGGTCGACGACGAATACCCACTGGAACACAATCAGCCCGATATTGACGATCCTTCCACGGGATTTCTCTGGGACAATCTCGCGCGCAACGGCGTCAGCTTCCGCGACTATGGCGAATTTGTGAACGCCGAGTGGTGCAACGAAAAGCCCAGGGCGGACACTCCGAAGCAGGGAACTCCGTCTGGACAGCAAGCGCGTTGCCCGCGAACCGTGATTCAGCAAGGGGAAACCCTGGCTTCAAATGTCGGCGATCCGCACGCCGGACCTAGCCCGTTCCCATGGTCCGTGCCTGTGTTCAGCGGTGTGAAGCCGACGAAAGCGGTTTTGCGCGATCACTTCGATCCGCTGTATCCGGATTTCAATACCGAATATCCCGACCAACTCCGCGCCGACGAGTTTCTGAATGAATTTGGCGCCTACGTTCGCGCTCGTGAGGCGCACGAGGGTCCACAGTTTGAGTTACCGGCTTTCGTGCTCTTATATCTGCCCGACGACCATACGGGCGGCACGCGTCCTCATTTTCCGCGTCCGGCGGCCTCGGTTGCGGATAACGACCTGGCGCTGGGACGCGTCGTCGAAGCGGTCTCCCACAGCCCTTACTGGGAGGACACGGCCATCTTTGTTCTGGAAGACGACGCCCAGGACGGCGCGGACCATGTGGATGCGCATCGCTCGATCGCTTTGGTCATCAGCAAGTATTCGCCGGGATCCCCAGCCCAGCCCAATGTCGAACACCGCTTCTACACCACGGTGAACGTCGTCCATACCATGGAAACCCTTCTCGGCCTTCCGCCCATGAATCAGAATGACGCGTATGCGCCGGTGATGGGGCGGCTGTTTTCCGCACCCGGCGATCAACCGGCGTATAAAGCCGACGATCGCAACCTGAGGAATGGGCTTATTTACGAAGTGAATAAGCCGGAAGCGCCGGGGGCAAAGATCTCGTCAAAAATGGATTTCTCGCGTCCCGACGCTGCGCCGGCGGCCCCACTGAATAAAGTATTGTGGCGTGACCAGAAGGGCTCGGTGCCCATGCCTGCGCCGAAACACACAGTATTTCCTTCGACTGCGGACCACTAGCAGGCACGGCTGAAGAGTCCGCCCCAGTCTGTTTTGAAAGGGCGGCGCGGCCTTTCCGCCGCGCCCTAAGTCGCCTGGAGGGAATGACGGATTTCGCCGCGGAGGGATATTACCGTCTCAGGGAAGAAGTTTCTCATCAGTTCCGCTAGCGTCCGCAACAGCGTTGCTTGTTTCTCACGGCAGGCTAACCGATTGCTTCAGAGCTAAGCTCTGCGAAGAACCACCCACCATGAAGCCGTATTCTCCCGGAATTAACTGCCAGCCATTCCGTTCAACATTAAAGATGGAAAGATATTTCGCCTCCACTTCGACCGCGACCTCTTTGCTCTCTCCGGCGTTGAGTGTGACTTTGCTCCAGCCCACCAGACGCTTGGGCGGCTCCGCCGCTCCGGCTGGTAGGGAAGCGTAGACTTCCGCCACTTCGGCTCCAGCCCGGTTGCCCGTGTTGGTGACGGTGAAACGAACGCGCGGATTCTTTCCCGACGTGACCTTAAGATTCGAGTAGGAGTAATTTGTGTAGGAGAGACCAAATCCGAAGGGAAATAGCACCGCCTTGTTTTCTGCGTCGTACCACTTGTAGCCGACTTTGACTCCTTCATCATAGTTGACTTGAAATGCCGGCAAGCCCGCAGCGATCCGTTTCCAGCCTTGATGGTCCGCCTCCCGGGTCACCCTAGGTGGTTTGACGACCGTGGAGTGCGGCAAGTCGGCTTCGCTCTTGGGGAACGTCATGGGCAACTTCGCGCTCGGATTGACATCTCCAAAAATGATATTCGCCACCGCTTCGGCCCCGCGACTGCCTCCATACCATGCTTCCAAAATGGCGCTGACCTGATCGACCCAGGGCATGGTCACGGGACTGCCCGACTCGATCACGACTACCGTATGCGGATTGGCAGCCGCGACCTTCGCGATCAGATCGTCCTGTTGTTCGGGAAGGGATAAGCTGTTCAAGTCCATGCCCTCGCTCTCCCATTGGTAGACGAATACGATGGCGACATCAGCGTTTTTCGCCAGCGTCGCCGCCGCGGCGGGGTCCGCACCCGAATCGAATTGAACCGTCGCGGTCGGAGCCTTCGCCCGAATCGACTTCAGCGGCGAAGTGGGGAACCAGATCTTCTCCAGCCAATGCGTCTGCCCTTTGCCCGGCGGCATGATCGCGTTTCCGCCCGGAGGATCGACCTGCGCCGAACCGCCGCCGGAGATCATTCCCACGTCCGCATGCGGACCGATCACAGCGATGCTGCGAATTTTCGAAGCATCGAGCGGAAGCTGCGCGCGCTCATTCTTGAGAAGCACGGCGCTCTGTTCCTCGATTTTCTGCGCTACTTCGAAGCCGCCTACCACGTCCACTACACTTTTTCGAGGTGGATCGTCGATCACGCCGGTGGCGAACATCGACCGCAGTATGCGATGAACGTGATCATCCAGTTCCGCCATCGGCACTTTGCCCGCTTCCACCGCTTTCTTCAAATCGTCTCCGAAGAAGATCCAGCCTGGCTCCTCATGATCCAGGCCGGCCGCCGAGGCTTTCTCCGTGCTGTGCGTGCCTCCCCAGTCAGAAAGTACAAACCCCTTAAAGTTCCAATCTTTCTTCAGGACATCGGTGAGCAGATATCTGTTTTCGCAGGCGTAGTCGCCTTTGACGCGGTTGTAGGAGCACATCACGGCGGCGATCTCGGAGTCCTGCAATCCAATCTCAAACGCCAGCAGATCACTCTCGCGCGCCGCCCGCTGGTCGATATTCACATTGACCGCGTTGCGGCCGCTCTCTTGATCGTTCAGGGCGTAATGCTTGATGTCGCCGATGACATGCTGAGCCTGCAGGCCTTTCATGACCGACGCAACCAACTTTCCAGCCAGTATGGGATCTTCGCCCAAATATTCGAAGGTGCGGCCATTGCGGGGTTCGCGGGTGAGATTGGTGCCCCCGCCGAGCGACATGTTGTAGCCCTGGGCGCGCAATTCACGTCCAATCAGAGCTCCGTATTCGTGAGCGGCATCGAGATCCCAGCTCGCGGCCGCGGCCACGTCCGCGGGCAGCGCCGTCGAGTAGCGTCCATTCTCGCCACTGCTCCGAACTCCATACGCGGCGTCCGAGATCTGAAGGGCGGGAATGCCCAGGCGGGGAATGCCAACCACGTATCCCGCGCCGCCATTGGATTGCCCGGCCAGCGGACTCATCGGACTCAGTCCGGCCATTCCCGTTCCGTGGAGCAACGAGATCTTTTCCTCCAGCGTCATTTCTTTGACTACCATCGATGCGCGCTCGTCTGGCGAGAGGCTGGAATTGCTCCAAGGATGATCCTTGCCGGCGGTCTGGGCGAAGGACTGAGATAGAGCGCCGCTGAGAATCATGGTCAGCGTGAAAAATCGATTTAGCGAAGAGAGGCCGTGCAGGGGCATTCGTGTTTTCCTCGAATGAATGTGATTGCCAAATCGTTAATGTTACGCCTTTTCACAACATTCCAACTGGTTAATTTTGGCCGATTGGGCATGCGAACCTCCGATACGCCCCGGCGTCTGTCTGAGAGGCGTCCTGCCCGCACACGCGCAAGAAAGACTGCCCCGCGACCGCCGACCAGCTGTCGACGCTGCCACCGGCGTCGCCTCGTCGCTTGGCCCCTATAGTCCCCGGCTTTACACTAGAAGGGTGAAGATTGCGCTAGGCCAAATCAATCCTACGGTCGGAGACTTCACCGGCAACGCGGCAAAGATTGTCGATTTTTCCCGCCGCGCCCAGGCCGCCGGCGCCGGCATGATTCTATTTCCTGAGTTATCGGTATGTGGATATCCGCCGCGCGACCTAGTTGAGCGACCGTCCTTTGTGGCCCGCAATCGTCAGATGGCAGAAAAGATTGCCACGGAAACTGGCGGAATCGCGGTAATCTGCGGGTTGGTCACCGCTGCCCACTCCGACGCCGGCAAGGCAGCCATGAATTCCGCCGCTCTACTCATGGACGGTAAGATCGCTTTTATCCAGTCGAAGATGTTGCTGCCGACTTACGACGTCTTCGATGAGATGCGCAACTTCGCCCCCGCCAAGAGTCAGGAATTGTTTTCATTCTGCGGCCATCGCATGGCGCTGACCATTTGCGAAGACGCCTGGAACGACAAGCGATTTTGGCACAAACGTCTGTACACCGTCGATCCCGTGGAATCGCTGATTCAGGCGGGCGGCAATTTTGTGCTGAACATCTCCGCCTCGCCGTTCTGGATCGGAAAACGAGAAATGCGCCGAGACATGCTGGCCAGCATCGCGCGCCAGCATAAAGTTCCGGTGGTGCTCGTCAATCAGGTAGGCGGCAACGACAGTCTCGTGTTTGATGGCTCTAGCCTGGTGCTCAATCGGGAAGGAGAAGTCATCGCGCAGGGCCGGTCCTTTGAAGAAGATCTCATCTATTTCGATGGACCCGGGTTGTCCGGTGAAATGCACGAGCAGATTGCCGGGGAGGAAGCCAGCGTATATGCCGCGTTAGTGCTGGGCACGCGCGACTACATGCAAAAATGCGGTTTTCAAAAAGCGATCATCGGTCTCAGCGGAGGCATCGATTCTGCCCTCACGGCGGTCGTCGCCAGCGATGCCGTCGGACCGGAGAACGTGATTGGTGTCGGGATGCCCGGTCCCTATTCGTCGCCAGGCTCGATCGAGGATGCGCGTTCTCTCGCGCAAAATCTCGGAATTCGTTTCGAGTTACTTTCCATCAATCCCGCCTACGAAGCCTATCGCCGCACTCTCAAAGACGTTTTCGCGGGCACGAAAGAAGACGTCACCGAAGAAAACATTCAATCGCGCGCCCGGGGCACGTTGTTGATGGCGCTCTCCAATAAGTTCGGAGCGATCGTGCTCTCCACCGGCAACAAGAGCGAGTTGGGCGTGGGTTACTGCACACTCTATGGTGACATGGTCGGTGGGCTGGCGGTCATTTCCGACGTGCCAAAAACGCTGGTATATCGTCTCAGCGAATATGTGAATTCGCGGCGCGCGGTGATCCCACAAGCCACGCTCAAGAAGCCGCCCTCGGCAGAATTGCGGCCCAACCAGAAAGACAGCGACTCGCTGCCGCCCTACGAAGTTCTGGACGCCGTGCTTGAAGATTATGTAGAGGATTCTCATTCCGCCCAGCGCATTGCGGCAGATCGCGGACTCGACATGGAAGTCGTTAAACGTGTAATACGCATGGTCGATCGCGCCGAATACAAGCGCCAACAGGCCGCGCCCGGCCTCAAAATTTCTCCCAAAGCCTTCGGCTACGGACGCCGTTTTCCCATTGCCGCCAAGGGCGAAGCTTCAAGTGCCTACTTTGAAGTATCCTGATAGATCGCTTTCCTAACTCAAGGTCTAATACTGTGAACTCGAAAGGAAGCCATGCGCACTTTTCTGAACTCGATCTGTATTCTTTCTCTGGCCGGGAGTTTGGCGGCTCAGACCGCATCAAGAACGGCGAAAGCCAAGGCATCAGAGAACCAAGCGGAAAAGCCCGCAGCGGCAGCCGGCAGTCTTCCCTCGGAAGCCACAGTGAACTCTTTCCTGCATCAGCAATTTGGCTACGAGACCGATCTCACCTGGAAGATTTCCAGCATCAAGCCTTCGGCAGTCGCCGGATTGGCAGAGGTCACCGTGGTTCTCGCCAGCCCCAGGGGCCAGCAGTTGTCCTCTTTCTTCGTCGCTCCCGACGGGCAGCACGCCCTCGTCGGCGAAATTATTCCCTTCGGTGCCCGGCCATTTGATCTGGCGAAACGGTTGCTGGACAAGGGAATCAACGGTCCCGAGCGCGGGTCTAAAGATGCGCCCGTCACGATCGTCGAGTTCGGCGATTTGCAGTGTCCAGCCTGCAAAGCGGCGCAGCCAACGATTGAGGCGTTGGTGGCCGCGGAGTCCAATGCCCGTTTCGTCTTCCAGAATTTTCCTCTGGAAATGCACAATTGGGCGGCAAAGGGCGCGGCTTATGCCGACTGCGTGGGCCGTGCTTCGAACGATGCCTTCTGGAAATTTGTTTCCCAGACTTACCAGACTCAGTCTGACATCACCGCCGAGAACGCGGACGAGAAACTTACCACCATCGCCGACGGAGTGGGCGTTAAAGGTGCTGACATCGCAGCCTGTGCCGTCCTGCCGGAGACCAAGGCGCGCGTAGATGTTTCCCTGGCGCTGGGCAAATCTGTGGACGTAAATGGGACGCCCACGCTCTTTATCAATGGACGCAAGGTCGGAAGCTTTGATCCGCGGCTTTCGGATGTGTACAAGAGCCTGGCTGATTTCGCCGCGAAGGAAGCGAAGTAGATCGGAATCCGGCGCTCGGCGTTCGGCTACCGGACTCGTCACAGCAACGATCTTCGGGGCCCAGCCCAGCCGGCTGAAGCTGACAGCCGGACTGGGGAAGTCGGAAGCCGGTTTATTTCTCGCTCAGCCAAATTTCCGGAGTCGTGCGGTTGAAGTTTGCCAGTACATGCGGAGTAATGACGATCATGAGTTCGTCGCTCTCCGATTGCTTGGTATTGTTCACCATCGCCTGATTTAGCAGCGGTATGTAACCAAGCCCCGGGATCCCGGTCATAGAGAGCGTGTCGCTTCGCGATACTTGGCCAGCCACTACCGCCGGCTCGCCATCCTTCAGATTGATGCTGCCTTGATATTCACTGTTCGAGATGACCGGAATTCCGTTGTTCGATTGCCCAGTGAGCGAGCGCAGTTGCAACTCAATACTGAGGCTGATCGAGCCGTCGCCGTGGACCACCGGTTTTGCCTTTACGTTCAAGCCCAGATCTTCATAGGTGATAGAAGGGAACGGCGGAACGTAACTTTGATTCCCCAGGACCGCTGAGATTTGCGGCGAATTATAAATGGGCGCGTAGCTCGCATTCTCAATCGGATAACGCTCTCCGAGATGGAAGGTAGCGTCATCCCCCTGATTGGTGCGCATCGTCAGGTTTTCCAGGCTGCGCACCCAGGATTCGTTGACCGAAAGATTGGCGGCAAACTGGTCGAGACTAACGCCACTGAACGTCAGCCCGCCTCCGAACGTGGCCAAAGGCTGGCTGAAGATGGAATTCTGTTGTCCTCCGATCTGAGCCAATAGCCCGGAGAGGGCCGAACTTCCCGCCTGGTTGATGCCCCCCGAGGAGATCAACTGGTTGATGAGTTGCTGAATGTTCTGGCCGCCGAGCCCAGCCAGCCCTGCAAGGGCCACAGCCGGAATGTTGTACATGTTGAAGGTGTCGGGAATGTGCACGCCGATGTTGCGCGTCAGTTGACGGTCGATCTGCAGGACGCGAACATCGAGCATGACCTGCGGGCGCTCATTGCCAAGCTGTTCCAGTAACTTGGAGCAGACCTCGAGAATAGGCGCGGGTCCGCGCACTTCCACTGTGTTCGCCGCCTGACCTGAGCTGATGAAGCGCAGGTCGAGTATGCTCTTCATCGTGTTAACCAGGTCAGTGGTCTCCTGCTGCGTAGCCGGCACCGGCAGGATGAAGGTCCGCAGCGACATACGGTCGAATTGCTTGTGGTTGTCGGAGCTGTCGGCGGCGATCAGTAACTGATGGGTATCGAGAGCTGCCCACATGGTCTTGCTGACCTGACAGGCCAGCTTCAGCGCGGTAAAGAATTCCACGTCGTCAACGTTGAAACGAACCTGCCGGGTCTGGACCGAATCGTCAAACTTCGCGGTCACTCCATAAGCGGCGGTCAGTTCGGCGAACAGGCCGCGAACGTCCCCGGTGTAATGGAAAGTGGCCCGGTCACCCCTGGGTGCGAGGTGAATTTCGCCGGAATCTGCAACCTGAACCGGCCAGGCTCGGGGCAATGCGGGCCTCCATGCTCGAGTGGCCTCCGCCAGTCGCTCCTCGGCGTATTGATTCCCCGCGTCGAGATCGAGGGCAGAACGAAATTCGGAAGCGGCGCGGGCGCGCGAGTTTTCCAGGAGCAGCACATTGCCGCGCTGCATGTGACCGAAGACCAGTTGAGCCTTCAGCACTTCGCGGGCCGTCAAAAACTGCACATTCTGCGGCGCCAGTCGCGTAGCTTTGTCGAACTGCGCCAGCGCTTCTTCTAGCTGGCGATGATCCTGAAACTTCACGCCGTCGCGGAAAGCGGCGCGCGCTTCCTTGAGTTCCTTCTTCGAGACCAGACAGTTCACCCCGCCCGGGATTCCGTTTCCACAAGAAATCAGCGGAGGAGAAGAGGGATTGTCGTCCGCGGCGAACGCAGTTGCGCCGATGATCGATAGCAGAAGTCCTACCGCGAGGGTGAATGCTTTCCGACGCATTTGGTGTGATTCTAGTGTAGTTTCCGGATTTTTGGGACAGGCCTGTAGGACCTCGTACCTTCGGTTGCAATGGGCACCTGAGGTTTCTCCGTTACGAGAACGAAAGACGGCCGAAGACTTGCAAGCTTTCGCCACTCGTAGAGACGTAGCTACGTCTGGCAGCGCGGCGCAAGCAAATCGCTAGGACAACATCAGCCGCTCGATGTTGTTTGCTTTGCCAGTCGCATCGTCGCAATCGATCACCACGGCGCACAGGCGCGCGTCCCCGGTGGCTGCTTCGAACCGCACTGGCATTCCGTTCAGGAACTTGCCCACCACCAGTTCTTTTTTTACCCCGATCACGCCGTCGTAGGGCCCGGTCATGCCCACATCCGTAACATAGGCGGTTCCCCCGGGCAGAACCCGCTCGTCCGCCGTCGGCACATGCGTATGCGTGCCCACGACCGCAGTAACGCGGCCGTCAAGATACCAACCGAGGGAAATCTTTTCCGAGGTCGCCTCGGCATGGATATCCACCAGAATCACTTTGGCCTGAATCTTCTGCAGAAGCTGGTCGGCGGTGCGAAAAGGATCGTCATTCGAGGCCATGAACACTCGCCCCTGCAGGTTGATCACCGCGTATGGAATTTTCCCCTTGAACCCCTCATAAACGCCGGACCCGGGCATGTCGGCGGGAAAATTTGCCGGCCGCAGCACCCGCCGCGCCGGCCCATGTCCATTGCCCGCCACCATCTGAAAGTAGTCGACGATCTCGCGCTTGTCCCAGACATGGTTTCCGGTGGTGATCACATCGATGTTGAGCTCGAACAGCTCTTCCGCCAACGCCGGAGTAATGCCAAAGCCAGCCGCCGAATTTTCCCCATTCGCAATGATCAGGTTGATGGCATGCTCGCGAACGATCCCCGGCAGTCGGTCTTTAACGATGTTCCGTCCCGGCCGTCCGAAGATGTCGCCAATAAAGAGGATTCGCATAGCCGCGCCGGCATCCCGAGGTGCGGAGGGCTTCTTCGCCCTCTGCTCCAAACTGTGATGGTAACACGCTAGTTTTGACGGGCGACGTAGGGGCTCGCCAACTCTGCCGTTCGCAAAAAGTCGAAGTTACCCGCAGGATTCAGCTTGAGATTCCGCACTCGTCGCGTATGCACCACCACGTTGTCGAGATACCACAGATCGATGTACGGCAGATCATCCGCCAGGATGCGTTGCACCTCGGCATAGAGCGGCTTGCGTATATTGGGATCGATCTCCCGCCGAGCCTGGTCGATAAGCGCGTCCACTTTGGGATTCGAATAGTAGCCACGGTTGGCCCCATTCGGCGGGAACCTCGCCGAGTCAAACGCATATTCGAAAATGTCGGGATCCTCGTTACCTCCGATCCAGCGCAGCCCGTACATCTGAAACGCGCCGTGCTGCACATCCGAAAAAAACGTGGCGAACTCAAAACTGCGGATATCGAGCGCGATCCCCGCCGGTCGCAACTGCTGCTGCATTACCGCCACCATAAGACGAGTGTTTTCGTCAGTCGAGGTCTTCATCGCGAGGTGGAAGCGAATGCCATCCACCTGGGGATAGCCTGCGGCATCGAGCAACTGATTGGCCTTCCCGAGGTCGTGGTCGTATGCCGGCACGGCTCCGTTGTACGCCCAACTCTGCGGCGGCAGGACGCTGCGCGCCGGCTGCGCCTGTCCGCGCCACAAATAGTCGATCATCGGCTGCCGATCGAGGGCATAGCCAATCGCCTGCCGCACCCGTACATCTTTCAAAATAGGATCGCGCAGGTTGAATCCCAAGTACGCCAGCCGGGTCCCGGCCGCGCGTTCCACTTGAAGATTGGGATCGCGCGCCAACGTAAATACGGTGTCGGGTGTGAGGGAGTTGATGGCGACGTCACCGCTGCCTTTGCGCAGTTCGAGCGCTTGCGTGGTCGCATCGGGCACCACAGCAAAGCGAACGCGTGCCAGCTTGGCTCTCCCACCCCAATATTCGTCGTTGCGTTCGAGGATGACTTCGCGGTCGGTCTCAGCGCTGACAAAGCGGAATGGACCGGAGCCGATCGGATGCTGCGTCATCTCATCGCCGCTGCCATTGGGTACAATGCCAATCGCGCCGTCCGACAGATTCCAGAGCAGGGTTGCGTCCGGCTCTTTCATGTGGAAGATCACCGTAGCATCGTCAGGCGCATCGATACGGTCCACGAAGCGGTATACCGCTGCCTTCGTGCTGCGTATCTTGCCCTGCAGCAGGGAATCAAACGTCCACTTCACATCGCGCGCAGTCAGCGGCCGCCCATCGTGAAATTTAGCGCCGCGATGAAGATGAAAGACGTAGGTCAGGGGATCGGGAATCTCCCAGCGTTCGGCCAGCCCCGGAGCCACATTCAGATCCTCGCCGCGCGATAGCAGATCGTCGAAGATCAGATTGTCAATTCGTTCCGACTGGGCGTCGATCCCCACGCGAGGATCGAGATTCGTCGGACTCGACTCGATAATCATGACTAAGGTGTTGGGATCGGGTTGGGCCGAGCAGGATAGCAGCGGGAACATCGCCACAGCGATCGGGATTAGGCTGAACAGTGTGAACAGTCCAGTGGCGACGCGGCGACGGACCGCAGACCTGGGATCCCGGCCGCTGAGGTCCGAGGCCCGGAGTCCGAGGTCCGAAGTGCCCTTACGCATAGGAGATCTTTCCCAGAACCGCAGCTCGTTTCGCACCGGTTGCGGAGGGAACGTTCGACGTACGCCGGTGCCAGGTTTCATAAGCCAACAGGGCAAACGCCATCGCCTCTTTGGCCTCCGCAGGCAAGCCGAACTCATCGGAGAATCGCAGCCGGATTCCGAGGGGCGCGAGGCCTTCCCCCAGCATGGCGACGAGTGTGGCATTCCTCGCACCGCCTCCGGAGAGAATCATTTCGGGGAAAGAGTTTTTCGAAGCTGGGGCCGATGCGAGCATCACGAATCGCCGCACCGCATCGCCGATCGACCTCGCGGTCAGGGCTGTGGCTGTGGCCACAACGTCTTCCTTGCGAAAGCCTGCGCATCGCTCTAAGAAGTCGCGAACAAATTCGCGCCCAAATTCCTCGCGCCCCGCGGTCTTCGGAGGTTTCGCCAGAAAGAACTTGCGCTTTAACACTTGCCCTACTACGCGCTCCAGCACCATGCCGGACGCGCCAATTTGTCCCCCGCGATCAAACTTTCTCCCAAACAGTGCTTGCGTAACCGCGTCCATCACCATATTTCCCGGCCCGGTATCGAAGGCCAACACCCGCCCGCCGGCGCCCGCCGGAACCACCGTAAGATTGGCAATCCCTCCAACGTTCTGCACAATGCGTCCGATCTTTGGGTCACGGAAGAGCAAAGCATCGAGATAAGGAACGAGCGGTGCGCCTTTGCCGCCAGCGGCCATGTCGGCCGGACGGAAATCGGAAACTACCGGCAGGCCCACCCGCGCCGCGATAACAGCGGCCTCTCCCGTCTGCCAGGTTGCGGCCACCGTGCGTCCGAGGAACGATTGCTCTTCGCCCTGGTGGTAGAGGGTCTGCCCATGGCACCCGACCAGCCCCGCCTTTACTCGAAACTGCCGTTGCGTGGCCATCACCGCATCGGCGTAGAGTTCCCCGAGAAGAAAATTGAGCCGGGAAAGATCGGACACACGAGCACTTTCTGCATTCATCGCGGAAAGCACAGCGGCCCGCACCTTCGAGGGATAGGAATATTCCGCGTGTCCCAGCAATTTGATCATGTGGCGCGGACATTCTTGTCCGCGAATGCTGGAGCGCAGAATGGACGATTGAGAGGAGTTCCGGTGCCGTTCGCCGATGCGCACCAGCGCCACATTAATGCCATCCGCAGACGTCCCACTCATCACACCAGCTACGACCATTGCCGCCCGGCTCATGAGCGCGACCGCCGCTTGTCCGCTCGTCGGCCGAAAGGATCCAGACGTACTTCCTCTCCAAACTCCCACAGTCTCCGCGTAAGCTTCTCAGCGGTTGCATTCGTAGGCGATGTTCGCGCGCGCAGCATCTGCGCATTCTTTTTCTTAAGCGCCAGCACGCGACGCGACGCCTCCGCAACCCGTCGCGCGAACTTCGTATCCCGTTCTCGGGTTTTGATCAACGCTTCGTAAGCCTGCACGATGGAATCTTCTTTATGGCAAATCAGGCACAGGTCGCCGCCTGCCCGAGTAAACTTCACAGCCGCCTCGCCAATCGGCGCCGCCGAAAGCACTCCGCCCATTTCCAAATCGTCCGACACAATCAAATTCCGGTAACCGATGCGTTTGCGCAGGATGTCCGTAATCCACAGCTTTGAAAGCGATGCCGGAGTCCGATCGCCGGTTACCAGGGGATAGGCCGCGTGAGAGATCATCACAAACAGGAGCTGTTGACGCAGTGTTCGGTAGGGAAGCAGATCCTCGGCCCACAGTCGCTTCAGCGGTTTGTCAATCACCGGCAGTTCATGATGGCTATCAAGCTTGCCCTCGCCGAGGCCGGGAAAGTGCTTGCCGCATCCCATTACCTTCGCGGCCCGAAGCCCGGCCAGAAACTCACGCGCGTAGGCGATGGTTTCGTGCGGATTGGGCGAGACCGCCCGCGACTCCAGCACGCCCCGGGAAGCCTCAAATGCCAGATCCAGGACCGGAGCGAAGTCAACATTGAATCCCAACGATCGGCAGTTCTCGCCCATGATTTGTCCCTGCCTCCGGAACAGCTTTCGATCCTGGGTGGCGAATACCTCCGCTGCCGCGGGCGCCGCTCCCAGCGCATCGCGAAAGCGGTCGACGGTTCCCCCTTCCAGATCAACGCATGTGAACAGAGGCGCTGCAACACACTTTTGACATTCGCGCAGCAGACGCCATGTCTGTTCCGCACTCCTGATGTTCCGCGCGAAGAGAATTACTCCCGCCGGCTGCAGCCGCGTCAGCAGGGAAGCGACCCGCGGCGTTATCTCCGTGCCGTTGAAGCCAACGACCAGTAACTGTCCGATTTCTTCGATACTGCGGGGCCTGCGTGGATTCGTCATTTCGTGGCGGTGAACTTTTTCCGTGGAACCCTGCGCTCCGTATTAGATTTCCTTCTTCAGTTCCGCCAGCAGATTCAGTGCATCCAGCGGCGTCAGCCGGTCCAAATTCACTTCCCGCAATTTCTCCAGCACAGGCTGCGACAGCGGGGTAAAAATTGTCAGTTGCGTCGGTGGCGGAGTTGTTCCCGACAACACTGCGGGAGAAAGATGCGCGGTCGCCTGCTGTTCGGCGAACTCGTGCTCAGCCAGCACTTCACGCGCCCGCAGAATGACTTCGTTCGGCAACCCCGCCAGCTTGGCAACTTCGATACCGTAACTGCGATCCGCCGCGCCCGTTTCCACCCGGCGCAGGAATACAATTCCACCGCCCGTTTCTTTTACTGAGACATGATAATTTTTCACCGCGGAGAGCTGCTCCGCCAGTTCGGTGAGTTCAAAATAATGAGTCGCGAATAAAGTCTTCGCCCGCACTCGCGCATGTAAGTATTCGACCGCAGCCCATGCAATCGCCAGCCCGTCGTAGGTGGAAGTGCCGCGGCCCACTTCGTCGAGCAGGATGAGCGATCGCGCCGTCGCTGTGTGCAGGATCGCCGCCGTCTCCGTCATTTCGACCATGAAAGTCGAGCGACCGCGCGCCAGATTATCGCTTGCCCCAATGCGGGTGAACACGCGATCGACGACGCTTAGCCGCGCCGATCGCGCCGGCACAAACGATCCCATTTGCGCCAGAATCACGATCAGCGCGGTTTGCCGCAAGTAGGTTGATTTCCCTCCCATGTTCGGTCCAGTGAGCAACATGATGTTGTGTGTCGTGCCGTTCAAATAAAGATCGTTGGGCACAAAACGGTCGCTGCCGCCAGCCACATCTTGCTGCTCAATAACCGGATGGCGTCCTTCGATAATCTCTAGTTCGCTGGCCTCTGCGGACTCCACGAAAATGGGTCGACAGTAATTACGCAGAGCGGCCATATGCGCCAAGGAAGCGAGCACGTCCACTTCCGCCAGCGCCAGGGCAGTCTGCCGGATGCGCTTGGCCTCGGCCGCAATCGCCGTGCGCAGCTCGGTAAACAACCGCCGCTCGATCTCGATGCTCTTTTCCTGCGCGTCGAGAATTTTGGCCTCGTACTCTTTCAGTTCGGGCGTGGTGAATCGCTCGGCCCCGACCAGCGTCTGCTTTCGTTCGTAGTCCTGCGGAACCAGGTGCAGATTCGCTTTCGAAACTTCAATGTAGTAGCCAAAAATGGAATTGAACTTCACCTTCAGCGAGGAAATGCCGGTGCGCCCCCGCTCCCGCTGTTCGATCTGCGCCAGCACCTGCTTGCTGTTGCGCGAGAGTTCTCGCAGTTGGTCCAGGTCGCGGTCAAGGCCGGTGGCGATCACGCCGCCATCCGCAAAGCTCAGGGGCGGCTCCGGCACGATGGTCTTGTCAATGCGTTCGCGCACATCTCCCAACTCATCGAGCGACGCATGCAGAGTTCCGAGTCGCTCCGTGTTTAGCCGCGCCAATGCGGCTCGGACTGACGGAATCTTTCTCAGCGACGCCGCTAGCGCGAGCACGTCCCGGGGATTCGCGGTCTCCAGCGTGACCCGACTTAACAGCCGCTCCAGATCCAGCACACCATCGAGCGCTCGCCGCAACTCCTCGCGCGCGACAACCTCCCTCACCCCTGCTTCGACCGCATCGAGTCGGCCGCGAATCTCGGCCAAATCGAGCGACGGTCGCAGCAACCATGCCCGCAGCAACCGTTTGCCCATAGGCGTGACCGCAGAGTCGATCGAGCGGAACAATGTGACCCCCGCATCCGTGCCCGCAAACAGCGGTTCGATCAACTCCAAATTGCGAACCGTGACTACGTCGAGCACTAGGCAACTCTGTCGCTCGTACCAGCCAATGCGGTCGACGTGATCGAGCGATCCACGCTGCGTCGAACGCACGTAATACAGAATCGCGCCCGCCGCAGCCGCGGCCGCCGAGCGTCCAGCCAACCCGAACCCTTCCAACGACAGAACGCCAAAGTGATTTTCAAGCAGCGGAATCGCATGATCCGGCGCAAAGATCCAGTCGTCCAGCGGAGTCTCAGTGCAGGTAGCCCCCGCTGCCCGGGAGGACAAAATGTGTGGAGACAGCCGTCCCCGGCCGTCCTGGGGAGCAAAGCTCGGCGGCTCTTGTATCGGAGCTCCGGCTCTCTCAAACAGCGGCGCCGCCGAGCCATACAGCAATTCCTTGGGCCGCAGTTGCTCCAATTCCTCCTGCACTCGCCGCAGCGCCCCCTCACCGGAAAATTCCGTGGCCCGGAATTCACCCGTCGACAAGTCCAGAGCCGCAAATCCCACGCGATCTCCAACCTGCGCTAAAGCTGCCAGAAAATTATTCTCATCCGACCCCAACGATGAATCCGCCGCCGTTCCCGGAGTGACCACCCGCGTCACTTCGCGGCGCACCAACTTTTTCGCTTGTCGCGGATCTTCCATCTGCTCGCAGATGGCCACCTTGAAGCCCTTCCGAATCAGCTTCCCGATATAACCCTCGGCGGCGTGATAGGGAACGCCGCACATCGGAACGGCGATTCCTTTTTCTTTATTGCGCGAGGTCAGCGTGATCTGCAGCTCTTTCGCCGCCAGGATCGCGTCATCGAAGAAAAGTTCGTAGAAATCCCCCAGGCGAAAAAACAGGAGTGCAGTGGGATGTTCTTTTTTGACTGCGGCATATTGCCGCATCAGCGGAGTGGACGGCTCGGTCATCTGGGCGGGCTTCGGCGGATTATAGCAAAGCACGCCTCCGGTCTTCTGCCGCTTTTCGCTTATGCCCGCGGGAAATTACGGCAAGAAATCGGGGTTGACTCCGGTTCTCTCCCGGTGTTCTCCTTCCGCATGGAACTCCGCAAGGATCCCATCACCCGCTCCTGGGTCATTACCGGCGATGATCCGGCCGAAACCGGACCGCGAACCGAGTCTGCCTGCCGCTTTTGCGATGGCTCCGCCACGTCCTTGCAGGTGATCGCGAAATCGCCCAACGCCCCCGGGGTTCCCTGGTCTGCGCGATCGGTCGTGCACCCCACGCCGCTCTACCGCATCGAAGGCGAGCCTGGCCGCCGCGGCGATGGCATCTATGACTGCATGCACTCGGTGGGTGCGCATGAAGTGCTGGTGGAGAACCCGCGCCACGACCGTCATCTGTGGAACGCCAGCGACGACGAGATTGCGCACTTTCTCCGCCTGGCCGCCGAGCGCATCCTCGACCTCAAGCGCGATCCCCGCATCAAATATGTCAGCCTGTTCAAGGATTACGGCAAGAGCGCTGGGCAGGAATTCAGCCATCCGACCTCACAGATTACAGCGACCATGTTCGTTCCCCGGCGCGTGCTCTATGAATTGCGCGCCGGCCGGGAATACTTCATCGGCAAGGAACGTTGCGTTTTTTGCGACATCATTCAGCAGGAGGAACGTCAGGCCCTGCGCGTCCTCGAGGCCCGCGGCGACTATCTCGCCCTGGGTCCCTATGCCCCGCGCGTTCCCTATGAAACCTGGATTGTGCCGCGCAACCACGATGCTTCTTTCGAACGGACCGGACTGAACAAGCCCGGATTGCGCACCAACCTCGCCGCGCTGCTGCGCCGGACGCTGCAACGGGTGCGTTCCGTAACCGAAGACTTTCATCTGGTGCTGCACACTTCACCGAGCAGCAGCCATCCCTCCAAAAATCTGGGCTACTGGAAGACGATTGACGACGACTACCACTGGCACATCGAGATCCTCCCTGTCTTGAGTTCCAAGGCGCGGTCCTACACCTTTAAGGAGGTGTACTATTCGCCCGTCAGTTCCGAGACTGCCGTGAAGCAATTGCGGGAAGCAAAAATCGACGGCTGAACCAGCGCCGGAATGATTCGGATGAGGATGAGAATGTTTTATGTGGGGACAGCCGCCCCTCGGTGTGTCCGCCAGGCGCAACTTTTGCCGGACCATGCTCCCTGGCTGCTACAATCCCTGCCGTCAGGAGACTCGTCCCGTGAAGCTGTTGTTCTGTTGCGCTCTATTGCTGGCCACATCCCTGGCCCAGACCGCCGCTCCATCCTCCGGGAAACAGAAAGTTCTCTGGCAGAAACTCGAAATCCAAATTCAGGATGTCGACCAAAGACTTGACGGCGTCATCGGTGTGGCCATCGAAGACCTCACTACCGGCGACCACTTCTTCCTACACGAGGATGAGGTATTCGCCCAGGCCAGTTCCATCAAGATCACCGTTCTGGCCAATCTGTACTTGCAGGTGCAGCAAGGCAAGCTCAAGCTCACCGATCCCTACACGGTGCAATCCTCCGATCTCGTTCCCGACAGCGCCATCATGGGCGGACTCACGCCCGGCGTTACGCGTCTCACGGTGTGCGATCTGGCAACGATGATGGTCGCTGTCAGCGATAATTCGGCAACCAATGTACTCATCGACCGAGTCGGCATGGCAAATGTGAATGTCATGCTCGACTCGCTCGGCCTCACTCACACCCGCCTGCGCCGCAAGATGATGGACCTGGAGGCCGCCAAACAAGGCCGCGAGAACATCTCTACTCCGCGCGAAATGATGACTCTGCTCGACGCGATCTACCACGGCAAAGTTCTGGACAAGAAGTCGACCGCTGATCTCTTTACCATGCTGAGCACGAATAAAGATTCATTTATCCCGCGCGACCTGCCAGCCGATCTCAAGGTCGCCAACAAACCCGGCGAGCTCGAAGCGGTGCGCAATGACTCCGGCATCGTTTTCGTCGAAGGCCGTCCCTACGTGATCTGTGTCATGACGTCTTTTCTTCGCAATGAACGCGACGGGGAAGAGGCCATCAGCAAAATATCGCTTGACGTCTGGCGCATGTTCGACCGCCTCAGCCGCGCGACGGAGTATGGCAGAGTAGTTTCGCCAGGAAACGGCGCGCGCTAGCAATTCATGTGGGGAGGACATGCTAGTCCACCGCCGTTGCCTTCGATCCTGCCTTTGCCCGAGATTCCGCTTTTGCCTTTGTCCTGATTTTCTTGATCCTCGAACGCGAGCCGCCGACGTACTCCTTCGCTGCCCGCCGACTGCCTGTCGAGGTAAGCTGCAGCAGCAGGAATTGCAGCGCTGCCCTCGCTTCCATCGGGAGGCTGCAAAAGATCGAGTAAGTGAATCGGTAAGGACAAACCGGCAACCACCATTGCATAATGTCCCCGTGAGTCCCAATCCGCCCCTCCGACGCCTGAAGACTTACACCGGCGCTCAGGGCTACGTCTATCAGTACTACTTCGTCGGGAAACGCCCCGCGCTACCCGACGACCCCGCGGCTCCAGCCACCGAATTTGTTTTTGACGTCACCTCCGACCGCAAGCTGACCTACGCGGTGAGCGTTTTCCTACCTCACAGCACGTGCAATGTCTGGAGCAAAGCCCACGGCCGTCTGTTGAACGAAGCAGAACAATATGCCGCGGCTAAGCTGCGCGTTTTCGCCGCCTTCGATGAACTCGAAGACGTAAAGGCCCAGGGTCGCCGCCTCACGATTGACTCCGAATCGCTCGAACAGACGCTGCGAAGTTTAGGTGTGGAATAGCAGGTAGGGAATGAATGGTGGAGCAACGTTATGTACTTTTTTGGCGATGCACCTCGACGAAACTCTTCCTGCCCCTGCGGAAGCGGGAAGAAATTCAAGAAGTGTTGTATGGAAAAAGGGGACGGAAGTGGCCTTTCCTCGGTCGCCGTGCCCAAGGCGGGAGGTCCGAGTCCAAAAACTCTGAAGGCTCAAGCCCCTTTGCCGGCCGACGAAGGCTTCGAAACTGACTGACATTCGTCTTATTGTGTCTGTTTTGCCGTTGTCTGCAACTCCCGTGCGCGGTTGACTAGCTGGTTCAGTTTCCCTTCGATCGATGCATCGCCGATGTGCTCATCCTGCAGCACGCCATCGGCGTCAATCGTGAACGTATGCGGAATCTCATGCACCCCAAACCCTTTGGCGATCGGCCCCGTATCGCCAAGCAGGAGCAGGTCGGAGCCATCAACTGGGGATTTGTCGCCGGTAAAACGCAAACGTATTATCCTTGGGAGTCCTGGCAACACCCCTATATTCTCGACCAGCCGCCGGTATGGTTTCACGAGGTGCTGCGCCCTGACGGAACTCCCTACCGGCAAGCAGAAGTGGATCTCTTCCGACAACTTACGAGAAAACAATAGTAGTTTGCCTTAGGATGGTCAATGCGCAACCGAATGGGAAATTGGACGACCCGGCGCATAGCTTTGCGAGATTAGAGTAAACTCAGGGGATTGCGAGACTGTTAAGGGCCTATGTCTCTGCTTTGGCTGCGCTTCGCGCTGGGTGGTTACTTCATCAGCCTGATCTACGCCTTCGTGGCGCTCACGCGCACCAGCGACCTGTTCAGCCGTATCGCCCTCCATGCGGCCAGCCTGGGCATGGTTTTCCACTTCGTCTCGCTGACCGAACTTTTCCTTTCCGGCCATGTCGTCTGGGCGTCGGTGCACAACGGAGAGTCGCTGCTGGCTTTCCTCTCCATGAGCTTCTTCATGCTCATCTATGCGATTTACCAAACCACATCGCCTGGCGTGGTCGTTTTTCCCGTGGTGTTTTTTTTGACCTTCGTGGCCGCTGTTGACGAACAGCCCGTGCTGCTCACCCAGTACGTGTCCAACAAAGGATGGCTGGCTGCCCACATCTTTCTGATTTTCATCGGATACGCCGCGCTGCTTGTCAGCTTCGGTGCCAGCCTGCTTTATCTCTTGCAGGAACGTCGCCTGAAGGCCAAGAAACCCACCAGCCTCATTTCGTTCCTCCCAGCCCTGGAAGTAATTGACCAGATCGGCTACCGCTCGTTGTTGCTTGGCTTTCCATTCATGACGCTTGGGCTGCTGACCGGCTCCGTGGTCGCGATCTCCACCTACGGGCACCTCGACTTTCTCGACCCCAAGATTCTGTTGTCGGTACTTATGTGGGCCGTGTACATGCTCATGGTCTTCACCCGCTGGAATTCGGGATGGCGCGGACGCCGCGCCGCCTTCCTCGCGACCTTCGCCTTCGTCGCTGCGCTGGCCGCTTGGGCCGCTAACTATTTCTCAACCATCCATAGGTTTGCCGCCTCATGAGATTCCAGCTCATTGGCGTGAATCACAAAAGCGCTCCGCTCGAAGTGCGCGAGCGGATGGCGATCCCTGAATCGCGTCTGCCCGACACGTGCCGCGAGCTCGCTGCCTATCCCGGGATCGAAGAGGGGATAGTGATCTCCACCTGCAATCGCGTCGAGATTGTGACCCACACCAGCAACGGCACCGCCGACCTCCGCGGATTTCTGCGCGATCATTTTCATCTGGAGACGAAAGAGCTCGATCCGCACCTTTACGAATTCCGCGGGAAAGATGCGGTCCGCCACTTGTTCCGCGTGGCTTCCAGTCTGGATTCGATGGTAATCGGTGAGGCCCAGATTCTCGGCCAGGTAAAGGAAGCTTATGCCACCGCCCGCGCCGTAGGCGCCGTAGGGGGACAACTCGATCAACTTTTCAGCCGTGCCTTCGCGGTAGCTAAGCGCGTCCGCGGCGAGACCGCAGTTGGGTCTTCTTCGGTGTCGATCGCCTCGGTTGCGGTAGAGCTCGCCGAGAGAATTTTCGGAACATTGGAAGGGAAGACTGTATTCATCGTCGGCGCCGGCAAGATGAGCGAACTCGCCGCCCGCCACCTGATGGCCCACGGCTGCGCTGCAATCTTCGTCTCCAACCGCACTTTGGAACGCGCCGTCGGCCTGGCGGAGAAGTTCAATGGACAGGCCATCAAGTTCGACGACTTATATAACTCCTGCGACCGCGCCGACATTGTGATCACTTCGACAGGCTCGCCCCATGCCATCTTCCGACGCGAACACGGCGAGCAGTTCCTCGCGCGCCGCAAAAACCGTCCCATGTTCTTCATCGACATCGCCGTCCCACGCGATGTTTCCCCCGAGATGGGCAAGCTCGACGGCATCTTTATCTACGACCTCGACGACCTGCAGCGGGCTGTCAGCAGCCACGTCGCTGACCGCCGAAAAGAAGCCGAACTGGCCGAGGTGATTATTACCAGTGAAGTCGATCGTTTCGAAGCCCGGCTGCAAACACTCGATGTAGTGCCGACAATCGTCTCCTTACAAGATCATCTCGAAACCATCCGCCAAGCCGAAATCGACCGCGTCCGCGGACGCATGGGCCGGCTGACTCCAGAACAAGAAATGGCCATCGAAGCCTTGACTCGGGGCATCATCAACAAAGTCATGCACACCCCAATCACGACGTTGAAGACTGCTGCCAAAGAATCTGAGGCCACGACGATCGTCGGTGTGGTCCGCCGCCTGTTCAACCTGCCGGAGAAAGAGAAAGAGTCCCTATCCCAGCCCGCGGCGAAAGAAACAGAAGTGAGGCCGCGCCAGTGACACCCCCAGCAACACGACCGGACTCTCTCTCTGGCATTTTGCACAAGAACGTGGAATTATAAGGCGAGAGGATGCCATGGATTCAGCAGAACAATCGATTGGTCAGGATGCCCCTGGTGGAGGTCAAACTGACTGCGCAGAGTGGCGCGGCCGTATGGCGGAGAACTCGAATGCGATTGTGGACAACTCTGCTTATGGCTTGAGCGTCGCCGAAATCTCGGAAAAGTTCGAAACACTGCAGGATCGAGTCCAGGCAATTCTGGCCTGCGCCCAGAGCCACCGCGTTGCCCATCCTGTTCGATAAGAACCTTCCAGTCGGAGTGCGGCGCTTTCTCGCGCGGCATGAAGTCCGTACTGTCGTCGAGAGGAACTGGCCACCTCAATTGCAAAATGGTGAACTCCTGAGGGCTACCGAATCGGCTGCGTTGGTGCTGATCACGTCTGACTGGAACATCCGTTATCAGCACAACCTGGCGGGCCGCAAGCTTGCGTTGGGAAAGCTCGGTTCGAGTATCTGGCCAGTTGTCCGCAACCATGCGGCAGCAATAGCCGTTGCCTTTGATCGATCCACTCCAGGCGGCTATCACTTCATCGAAATGCCACTTCCGCCGCGGCCTCGAAAGCGCCCAAAATGAACACCCCCTCCAAGGGCGCCGCTAAACTCCGCATCGGCTCCCGCGGCTCGCAGCTCGCTCTTTGGCAAGCCAATCACATCTCGGCGCTCTTGCGCGCCCGCGGCCACGAAGTCGAAATCGAAATCATCCACACCAGCGGCGATAAGATCACCGACATCCCCTTGGCCATGGTCGGTACGAAGGGTGGGCTCGGCAAAGGAATTTTCACCAAGGAAATCGAAGAGGCCCTCGCCGCTGGCGTCGTCGAGCTCGCCGTGCACTCGTTGAAGGATCTGCCCACCGAGCTTCCTCCGGGATTCGAAATCGCCGCTATCACAAAACGGGAAGATCCGCGCGACGCCTTCTGCTCGTGTCATTACGCCAGCTTTCGGGATTTGCCCCAAGGAGCGCGCCTCGGCACGTCCAGCCTGCGCCGCCAGGCGCAACTCAAAGCCGTCCGCCCCGACCTCCACATTCATCCTCTGCGCGGCAACGTCGACACCCGCCTGCGCAAACTCGAGCAAGGAGAATACGATGCAATCATCCTCGCTTCCGCCGGCCTGAAGCGCCTCGGCAAAACGGAACTCGTCAAACAGATCATCTCCGCCGAAATCATGTGCCCCGCCGCAGGCCAGGGCGCCCTCGGCATTGAAATTCGCAAAGGCGATGGCGCCACTCGCCAGCAGCTGGAATTTCTGAACGACTCCGCCGCCCATGCCACTACCACCTGCGAACGCGCCCTGCTCAACCGCCTCGGCGGAGGCTGCCAGGTTCCCGTCGGCGCCTTCGCGGAAATGCGCAACGGTAAACTGCATCTGGAATCTATCGTCGCCGACCCCGACGGGTCGAAAATTCTCCGCGACTCGCGCGACGGGAATGATCCCGAGCAACTCGGCAGCGATGCCGGAACAGCTCTTCTCGGTCGAGGCGGCGACCAGATTCTGGAGGCCGTCTACGGCCGCGGCCTGAGGGTGCCGCCGCAACCGTAATCGCCATGAGTCGCAGCGTCCTGCTCCAATTTTTAGGTGGCGCCCAGTCCTCGCACGGATTGCGTCGCAGGATCCATCTCTGGCCACCATTGCTTGGCGCGGGCATCCGGATCAAACACATCGCTCCCGACATGAAGGCCATGGATGTCGAAATGAAGCTGAGATTCTGGAATGCCAACTACGTCGGCACCCATTTCGGAGGATCCCCTCTTTGCCATGACCGACCCTTTCTATATGCTCATGTTGATGGCAAACCTGGGCTGCGTGTACATCGTTTGGGATGAGGCGGCAAGCATTCGTTACCGCAAACCCCGGAAAGGGACGGTTCGCGCCGAATTCCGCTTGACCGACGCGCAATTGGATGACATTCGTGACAAACTGAAGACGCTGCCTAAATATGAACCGGTGTTTCAGATTGCGGTGAAAGACGAGGCGGGAGTCGTGATTGCCGAGGTCGAAAAACTGCTGCAGGTGCGCAAAAAGCAGGATGTCCCACCGACCGAGCCACGAAGCGGCGAAGGAGTGCAGCCCACCGCCTGAGCCGTCGAGGTCAGCAAGTTGGAATCAAGCCCGAAGGGGCGAAAGAGAATGCAGTGTATATCCCCGAACACTTCCGCGTAGGTAACCACGCCGACAAAATCGCATTCATGCGTGAGAATCCGTTCGCCATCCTGATCTCGTCCACCGACGAGGGCCCATTCGCCACGCACCTCCCGCTATCCGTGCACGCAAGGGAAGAGCGCCTTATCCTTCGCGGCCACGTCGCCAAGGCGAACCCGCACTGGCGCCATCTGGAAAAGCATCCGAACTGCCTGACCATTTTCCACGGTCCACACGCGTTCGTTTCCACCGCAAACTACACGACCCGCGAAACCGTGCCCACCTGGAACTACGGTGCGGTGCATGCCTACGGCAACGCGCGGGTGTTCGCATCTCCCGAAGAATTGCAAGGCATGCTGCACGAATTGATCGCTACCTTCGAACCCCACTTCGCCGCGCAATGGGCCAGTCTCAGCGAGTCTTATCGCAATCGCATGCTAAGCCACATCGTCGGGTTTGAAATCACGGCGACAAAAATCGAAGCTAAGTTCAAACTCAGCCAAAATCGCAGTCCAGAAGAGCAGGCCAACGTAATCGCGTCTCTGGAGAAGGCCGAGGACACGGCGGTCTCGGGCGTGTCGCGCCTCATGCGAGAGCAGGGCCTGGGCGTGCAGAAGAAGAGCGAATAACCTTGTGTGTGGGGCGGCACTTTTGCACGCCAACTCTGACCATGAGCGAAAAGTTCACATCAGCGAAGGCTCGGCCATTGAGTGGAATCCGGGTGCTTGTGGGGCGGGCGCGCCACCAGGCCGGGGCTCTCTCTGCCGAACTGCGCAAGCGCGGCGCAGACGTGATCGAAATCCCTTTCATCGAGATTCGCAAGCCGAGATCGTTCCACCCGCTCGACGCGGCGCTGAAGAGTCTCAGTTCCTATGACTGGCTGATTTTTACCAGCGTCAACGGCGTCGAGGCGATGTGGGAGCGAATGAACGAACTGCGATTGTCAAAATCCAGTCTTCGGCAAATGCGCATCGCAGCGATTGGTCCCGCCACCCAGAGAGCCGTCGAGCAGCGCGGCGCAAAGGTCCAGGTGGTTCCCAAGGAATACGTTGCCGAGTCCGTCGTGCGCAGCTTGAAAAACAGAGTCAAAGGGAAGCGCGTCCTGCTGGTGCGCGCCAAAGTGGCTCGGGACGTCATTCCGCGCGAGTTACACAAGGCGGGAGCGCATGTTGACGTGGTTGAAGCCTACGAGACCGCCGTGCCCCGGTCGTCCCGTGCCCGCCTGCGCGCCGCTTTGAAGAATCCGAAAACGTGCCCGCACGTTGTGACCTTCACCAGTTCTTCGACCGTCAAGAACTTCCTGGAATTGCTGCGTCCGACCCGGTCGACGAAAAAGCGCTATACTGCCCTCGCCGAAATTCAGTTGGCCTCGATCGGCCCCGTCACTTCGTCGACCCTGCGCGAACAAGGCCTGCCTGTCGATATCGCAGCTAAAGAGTTCACCATTCCCGGCCTGATCGCAGCGATCGAGCGCGCCTTCGCTACGCCACAATGAGAAAGCCGGTTTTCCTCAATGCCCGCTGTGGTTAAGCTGTTGAATTATTCGGTAACCGAGCAACTGCAATCGGCCGGAACAACATGCGCCAGCAGGAAGTCGGCTACGCGCTTGTAGGCGTCGATCTGGTTTTCCACGCGCGCGAACCCATGCCCTTCGTTATCGTAAATCTTGTAATCCACGGTGCCCCCGCGCTTCTTGATTGCTTCCACGACCTGCTGGGTCTCCGACTTCGGGCAGCGCGGATCGTGTCCTCCCGCTAACAGCAGCAGCGGTGCCTTGACCTGGTCCATAAAATTGATCGGCGAGCGTTGTTGATAAAGCGCCTTATTTGTTACCGGGTCTCCCATCGTCGCCAGGTCAGATTGCTGCAGCACCGGATCTTCATTTTGAATTTCAGTAAACCAGTTCACGAACGGCACAATGGGCACGCCCGCAGCCCACACCTCCGGCGCTTGGGTCACCGCCATCATGCTCAGATAGCCGCCGTAGCTTCCGCCCATGACCGCAATCTTTTTCGGATCGAGATGTCCGGTCTGCTTAATCCAGTCCACGCCCGCCAGCACGTCCTGCAAATCGCCGCCGCCCATGTCGAACCGATTGGCCTGCTGGAATTCCTTGCCGTATCCGGTCGAGCCACGATAGTTCGGCGCGAGGACCATGTATCCCTGATTGGCGGCGTATTGCACGAATCGGTTGAACGAGTTCATGCTCTGCGAAGCCGGTCCTCCGTGAATGTAGACGATGGCGGCATTCTGCCCGTTGCGCGCCATGTTGAAGGGTACATAGAGAAATGCAGAAATCGTCCACTTACCGTCGCGGCTGGGATAGTGCACCAAATACGGCTCGACCATATCCTCCGATCGCAGGCCAGCCACCAATGAATGCGTGACCTGCTGCGACCTTCCGTTGCCGAGATGGTAGACCCAGAGATCACCGGGCGCCGCCGGGCCATTGTGGTTGTAAAGCAGGCTCGAACCATCCGCACGGAACGCCGAACGCCCGCCCGCAGGTTGACTCACTCCCTGGGGGATCGGCAATGCCGCGGATTTTCCGGTTGCGAGGTCATATAGGTAGATGGCTTCATTCCCGTCAACATTGGCGCTGAAAGTAATGTGCTTGTCGTCGGGAGAGAAATTTCCGCCGCGAATTTCCCATTTGTCGTGGGTGAGCCACTTTATCTTCCCCGGGTACAAAACGCCCACAACAGGAACGTCCACTGTCCAGCTGAAATCAAGAATACCGATGTTATCGTAGCCGTTTGCTGCATTTGAGGTGATCAATATGTGGCCAGCGCCTGGAATTGCGATCGGGACAACGTCGTTGGCGTAATAGAGTCGCTCGCCTTCATGGGGCGTAAGCAGTTTGCTCTTTCCGGTTGCGTAATCGGCAACAAAGATGTTCGAATCCGTGCCCTTCGCTTGCTCCTGTGTGTAGACGATGTACTTCCCATCTTTGGTCCAGACGGGATTCGAATTACGCTTATCCTGGGGCGTCCCGCTGGTGAGGTGCTTCACGTCGCGCATCACCATGTCGTAGATGTCGATCTCGTACGCCGCCGACGTTTTCGGCTTCACTTCATAAGCCAGGTAGCGCCCATCTGGCGACCACGTCGGATTGATCTCCGCGATCTCGCGCGTCTGCGTCAAGTTCACAACTTTGCCGGTCTTCGGCGACACGAGAAAGATGTCCCACTGTTCGTCGCCGTCATAGTCAGACTGGTATGCGATCCACTTGCCGTCCGGCGACCAAGCGGGCGCAGTCTGCCGCTGGTCGCTGACCGTCAACTGCACCGGCCATCCGCCGTCGCCCGGAACAACCCACAGATTGTTGCGTCCGCTCATGTTCGAGATGAATGCAATGCTCTTTCCGTCCGGCGACCAAGCCGCGCGGCCGACTTGCCGCGTCATCCAGAGTTTCTCGACGGTCAGGCTGCGCGCCTCAACTTGGGCATTGGGCTTGGACGAGATTTTCTTGGGATCGGTAACAGCCTGGGGCGCAGATAAAGTTTGAGCGGCGGTCTCGGCAACAACAGTGCTCAGGAGGATCACGACAAAAAACAGAGTATTTGTGCGCATGGGAATTGTGGGCCTCGGGGCCGGCAGTCAGTCAGGCTTTCGCGTGCTTATGCATCTCCACCGTGCTCCAGGTCTTGTCGCCGGCATGGCACACGTTCTCCAGCAGGCACTCCGCGCACTTGGGTTTGCGCGCGATGCACAGCTTGCGGCCATGCCAGATGATTTGATGGGAAAACAGAATCCACTTTTCCCGCGGAATAATCCTCATCAGATCCTGCTCGATTTTCTGCGGATCATCCTGCGTCGTGAGCTCAAGCCGGCGCGAGATGCGGTGCACATGCGTATCCACTACCACGCCCTCCGCCATTTTGAACCACGTCCCCAGCACGACGTTGGCAGTTTTCCGGGCGACGCCCGGAAGTGTGAGAAGTTTTTCCATCTCTTCCGGAACCTCGCCGCCGAACTCCGCGACAATCTTTTTCGCAGCTCCTATCACCGATTTGGATTTATTGCGAAAGAATCCAGTGGAGCGCACATCGGGCTCCAGTTGTTCCGGAGTGAGGGCGGCAAATGCCGCGACCGTGGGATATTTGCGGAACAACTCCGGCGTAACCCGGTTCACATTCACGTCGGTAGATTGCGCGGAGAGGATCGTCGCAACCACGAGTTCCCATGCGCTCGCGTGGGTGAGCGCACAGGTGACGTCGGGGTAGAGTTGGTCGAGACGTCGCAAAATCTCGACCACGCGCTCCGGCGCCACGGGGTTGTAGCTTTTGATCTTGGGGGCGGGAGCATTTTTCTTTGCGGTTTTCGGGCGCCCCTTCAGCGCTGCCGCCGAGGCTTCGCCTCGGCCTGGAGCCCTCGACTTCGCTCCGGGCAGTCTTGCAGAAGTTCCCGTCCCGACACCAACCTTGTCTTGACGGCCATTGCGAGCGGCTTGGCGCGGCACCACACCACGAGGCATGAGCGTCTCCTTGCGCCAAATCTTAACAGAGCCAGCTGTAAGGGTTCATACTGACCCTAGGTAACCTCTTCGGGGAATTGACGCCTCCTGCACTCCCCGGTAGTCTGGAAGTACTTCAGCAAGAGTCAGGAATATCCTGTGGCGGTCAATTCCATTCAACTCGGACAAGTCTGGCGCAGCGATGCCGACGGCCAGGACTACCTCGTCACCAAAGTCTACAACGAAGTTTTCTCGCAGTACGCCATGCTGCGACCGGCTGGAATTAGCGCGCCCGACGCTCCCACGGTCCGCGTAAAGGTCACCAAGGGTCCGCAGGGCGCTACCCTGCCGGGTTACGCCTTTACCCAGGAAGGCTCGTTCTAGCCGCTGCATTCTCGCTGCGAATTTCCGTTACACTGGACCAGCAAGTTCTCAGTTCTCGGTTCGCGGTTCTCAGTAAGAGCTGAAAGGCTCTTATTGGAAGCTGGTAACTCAGAACGAAGAACTGTTCTTATGACTGAAAAAATTCTCGCAGTCCTGTTCGTTTTCATTAGCAAAGTGATCGCCACGACCGGCTACGCCGGCATTGCTTTTCTCATGGCGATTGAGTCCGCCTGCATCCCACTGCCTTCCGAATTGATCATGCCTTTCGGCGGATATCTCGTTTTCCAAGGCACATTCAAGCTGCTGTGGCTGGCGACGGCGGGCGCCATCGGCTGTAACCTGGGGTCACTGATCGCCTACGAAACCGGATCCTATGGCGGCCGCCCGCTAGTCGAGCGCTACGGCCGCTGGATTCTTATGGGACGCCGCGAACTCGACTGGGCTGACCGCTTCTTCGCGCGCTGGGGATACCTTGCCGTCTTCGTTGGCCGCCTGCTGCCGGTAATTCGTACCTTCATCGCCTTGCCCGCCGGAATCGCGCGCATGCCCCGAGCCCGCTTTCATATTTACACATTTCTGGGATCATGGCCCTGGTGCCTCGCTCTGGCCTATTTCGGCATGAAGCTGGGCGAGAACTGGCGCGACCTGGGAAAATATTTCCACAAGTTCGACGCCGTGATCGGAGTATTTCTGGTGGCGGGCGCCGCGTATTTTATCTGGAGTCATTGGCAGAACCGCATCAGCACTCAGCCCTCAGCGTAGTCGTCATTACCAACGATCCGGAAACGTAATAAACTCAATCTCAATGAATAAGGGTAAAGAGCGCGCAGGGATTGTTCGGTGGCTTTTTGCGGCCGTACTGGCTGCCGCCATGTGCGCCCCGGAACCTGTGAGCGCACAGGATGCGCCCTCCGCTGGCAAGGCGGTAGATCAGCCGGCGGATCGGTCCGCTCCAGCCGCCCAATCTTCACCCACCCAGGAGCCCAAACCTATTTCACCCCCCGCCCAACCGCAGAAGGAAGAATCATCGAATGAAGAAGTTAAGATTACGCCTCGCCAAGCTGAAGAACTTTTCCACTCCGTCGACGAGATTCTGGAATTCGACAGCAAGCAGACCGGACTTCCCATCAAGAAAGAAGTAAAGCGCAAGCTGACCAGTCGCGACGAAGTCGTCTCCTATCTCACCAAGCACGTGAACGACGAGGATACGAAGCGTCTGCGGCGGTCGGAGCTGGTTCTGAAAAAGTTCGGCCTGCTGCCGCGCGAGTTCAATCTGGAAACGTTCCTGGTCGCTCTGCTGCGGGAGGAAGTGGCCGGATACTATGATCCAAAAACAAAGACCGTGAACCTGCTCGACTGGGTGCCGATGGAAGAGCAGGAGCCGGTCATGGCTCACGAGCTGACGCACGCCCTACAAGATCAATCGATCGGTCTGCAAAAGTGGATGAAGAAGGGCGAGAAAGACCTGGCCGAAATCAGAAAAGATCCCACGCCCAACGACATCGAAAACGACGAGATCGATAATGCCCGCGAGGCCGTCATCGAGGGCCAGGCTCAGGCCATGATGTTTCAATATGCCATGGCGCCTGCTGGCCACTCGATCACAAATTCCCCGGCGCTGGTGGACGCAATGGAAGAGGAAACCCTCACGGGCACGCCGAGCACGAAGGTGTTTAACGACGCCCCCATTTTCATGAAAGAGTCGCTCACCTTCCCCTACAGTTACGGAATGCAGTTCGTCGTCAAGTTGATGCAGAAAGGCGGGAAGGAAAAGGCGTTTGCCGGCGTGCTGCAAAATCCTCCTCACACCACACGCCAGATCATGGAGCCGGAGACTTATCTGTCCGGCGAAAAGATTGAGCCCATGCGCGTGCCTGACTTTAAACATGATTTCAAGGATTATGAGAAGTTTGATATTGGTGCGATGGGCGAGTTCGACGTGGCGGTGCTGATCGAGCAGTACGTGGGAAAGCCGTTGTCGAAGCAACTGTATCCGGAATGGCGCGGCGGATATTATTACGCCGCGAAGCCTAAGCTGGGTTCCAAGTCAGATGCCGGCGTGACCGCGCCTCTGGGGTTGCTCTACGTATCGCGCTGGTCGAGTGCCGACAAGGCGGCGGAGTTTGCGCAGATCTACGCGCGGTCGCTCAAACAGCGCTACAAGAAAACGGAGGAAGTAGGAGATTCCGCCCCGGATCGCGTTGCCGCGCCGAATACCAAGTTCGCAGATTTGCTGAAGGGCCGCCATGCTTGGACCACCGAAGAGGGCGTTGTGGTGATTGAAGAGCAAGGCGACGTGGTGTTCGTGAGTGAGAGTCTGGATGCCCCCACGACGGCAACGCTGGAGAGGGAAGTGTTCGGAACGCCGGTGGCGCTGAAATGAACGACGCTACACCTCTATTTCTACTTCTTTTTCTTACCTTCTTTTCTTGTCTTTCTCATCCGGCAATTCCCCCAGGAAATGCTGAACTGTCGCCGCGACGGTGAATTGCCTGCCGCCGCGCTCAATTGTCAAGTTGCGTTCCTGACCGGCGGTTCCTCTGAGCAGGTTCCACGCCTGCCCCATGGTCGACCCTTGAGCCGGAATGCCGTCGACTGCGACGAGGTGATCGCCGGGTTCGACGCCGCCGGTTCCTTCCGGCACCGACGGTTTGCCGTCGAAATCCGCTATGCCGAGAATGGTGAAGTGGCCGTCGTCTTCTGGACGGACGGTCAGGCCGATGACATCGAAGTCAGGAAAGTTGAACATGCGGCCGAACTCGAAGTAGACCGTCGAATGCGCGTAGTCGAGTCCGACTCGATAGTTGAGCAACGCACTTGAGCCGATCAAGCCGGCCGTCGGCACACCGGCGCGCTTGGCGAAGAAATCCATTCGGTCCTTAAGAAAATCAACAACGACGATGTTGGCAAGGAACAGAGGTCCGTACTGCACGCGGTCCACGCGCATCACTTTCCACTTCGGTTCTTCGTCTGCTCCCCACATGTTGGCCGAGCCTACGGCGCCGGTCATGTGCGGCCAATCCGGATGGGCGGCAGCGACTTTCTCAAACAGTTCCTCCGAAAGAAAACTGATACTGGCGCCCAGGTCGAGGGCGAGATTGTATTTCTTGTTTTCAATCTGGCTGGGAATCTGGATCAAGCCGTTCTGCGAATTGACCAGGACCTTTCCGCTTGGTCCCCGGAAATGAATCGTGCCGGGGACGCCGATGGAAAACTTGTGATCCGGAAAATCGATTAGCACATCATAGTGGTGGAGGACGCTCGAAGGCAGGTTGATCTCGCCGTTCATGCCGGCGGCCATTACCGAAGCCGCACTAGCGGTTTTCAAGGGAATCTTTGCTCGTTTGATATCCGCGAGAGGGATGCTCATTCCGCCGACGATCATCGCTGGCGGCGGAGGGGAAGAGCATTCATGGTCATCGCAGGAAACCGCGAGTCCCAGCAGCGCAGCCAGGCGGCGGGAAAGATAGAGATCAGGATTGCCGTTATCGATCCAGGCACGAACGCGCACGCTAGAGCCGTCGGGGAGCGTGATGTCGGCACTGATGACCACGCGATTGTGATCGATAGCAGCGGGGACAGTGATCGACTTCGGCTCGGGCGGGGAAGCGGGTTTGTCTTGCGCCCGCATGAAACCGCACAGCAAAAACCATGCGCAAGCAGTGATGTAAACTTTCATGCCTCGAATTGTAGCGCTACTATCTTTGTCGCCCGCGACCTGCGCAACCACAAACGATGGTGCAGCCGCGGTGCCAGGTCGTGAATTCTCCTCCTGTATAATCACCAGTTTGACTTCCGTAGCGCCGGCATTCTGGAGGGGGATTGGCTAAGGCGGAAATTGGAATTATCGGCGGCAGCGGATTGTATTCCATGCCTGGGTTGAGCAAGGTGAAGGAAGCGCGGCTGAAGACGCCGTTCGGCCCGCCTTCCGATGCATACGTGTGCGGCACATTGAATGGGCGCAAAGTGGCGTTTCTGGCGCGCCATGGACGCGGCCATCGCATTCTGCCCAGCGAGCTGAATTTCCGCGCCAACATTCACGGGTTCAAGCAGCTTGGGGTCGAGCGCATCGTTTCGCTCTCGGCCGTCGGTTCGCTGAAGGAAGAACATAAGCCGCTGGACTTCGTCATTCCGGATCAATTCTTTGATCGAACACGTCATCGCGTGGATACATTCTTCGGCGGTGGCGTGGTGGCGCACATCGCCTTCGCCGATCCCGTTTGCGGAGAGATGGCGGGCGTGGTCGCGGCCGCTTGCAAGAAGGTCGGCGTCGTCGGTAAGCGCGGCGGAACCTACCTGTGCATGGAGGGACCTCAGTTTTCTACGAAGGCCGAATCGAATGTATATCGCGGTCTGGGCATGGATGTGATCGGTATGACTAACCTGCAGGAGGCCAAGCTGGCGCGCGAGGCAGAGCTTTGTTATGTGACCGTCGCCATGGTGACTGACTACGACTGCTGGCATCCACATCACGATTCGGTGACGGTCGATCAGATTGTCGCGGTGCTACTTAAGAATGCCGAGAATGCCACGAAACTTGTTCGCGAGACGGTGGCGGCGATGCCGCGCGAACGTTCCTGCAAATGCGGATCGGCTTTGGCGCATGCCATTCTGACGGATCCCCAGAAGATTCCCGCAGCCACTAAGAAAAAGTTGAAGCTGATTCTGGCGAAGTACGTGAAAGCGGACCGCTTTTACTAATCACAAGTTACGAATCACTGCTTAGGACAGGATCTCCGGATGAGCATTCTGGTAGTCGGTTCAGTTGCGTTTGATGACGTCACGTCGCCTTCGGGCAGCGTTAAGAATATTCTGGGTGGTGCGGCTACCTACTTTTCCCTGGCGGCCAGTTATTTCACAGAGGTGCGTGTCGTGGCCGTGGTCGGCGAGGACTTCGGCGCCGAGCAGGAACAGGTTTTCCGCCAGCATGGCATCGACACCCGCGGCCTGGAGCGAGCGAAAGGCAAGACGTTCCGCTGGGGCGGTTCGTACGCCGACAACCTTAACGAAGCGAAGACGGATTTCACCGACCTGAATGTATTCGAAACTTTCCGGCCGCGCATTCCCGAAGAATACGAGGATACCGACTTCCTTTTTCTGGCGAATATTCAGCCGACCCTGCAGGCGGAAGTGCGGCGGAAGATGAACCGGGTACGCCTGACTGGCTGCGACACCATGAATTACTGGATCAAAGGCGCACTCCAAGAACTTAAGGAAACGCTGAAACTGGTAGACGTTTTGTTGATCAACGACACCGAGGCGAAGATGCTGGCCGACGAAACCAACCTGCCGCGGGCGGCGAACAAGGTGCTGGCCATGGGTCCGCAGGCGCTGGTCATCAAGCACGGCGAATACGGCGCAACCATTTTTTTTCGCGAGGGAGCGTTCGGCATGGGACGCCATCCCTTTCGCGCTCCGGCGCTGCCCATCGAAGAGGTGAAAGATCCAACCGGCGCGGGCGATTCGTTTGCCGGCGGATTTATGGGCTACCTGGCATCGCAAACAGAATTGAGCCGTGAGGTGTTGAAGCGCGCCCTGTTCTACGGCGGCGTCATGGGATCCCTCGCGGTCGAGCGTTTCGGTACGGAACGCCTACAGTCGCTGACCCGGCAGGAGATCGACGCGCGCTTTCAGATCTTTCGCGAACTCACGCACCTGGAGTAGTTTTCGTCCAGAAATCGACTGTTTTTCGGACAACCATTTCGGATAATCATGTCGGACAATCGTTTGTGCCCAAGAAAATGAAGAGCGCGCCGGTGAGTTCCGTCTGGGACTCCCAGATTAGGCTTCTGGCCTGGCTTGCGACCTGCGTTTCTGTTTTTGCCTTTCTGTTTTATTTTCAGCGCGGAGATGTGTTGCTCTATGGCGATGCGGTTGCCCACCTCAACATCGCGCGCCGCGTCTTCGATTCGAAAACTCCCGGACTTCTGCAACTGGGCACCGTGTGGCTACCCCTGCCCCATCTGCTGATGATCCCTTTCCTGATCTCGGACGAAATGTGGCGGCGTGGGGTGGGCGGTTCGATTCCCTCGATGGTCGCCTACGTGTTTGGCGTGATTGGAATGTTCCGGCTGGTTCGAGGCACCGTCACCCGCACTCTTGCACCAGACAGGGCGGTTCGGCTTGCCGCGTGGACAGCGGCATTGGTGTATGCAGCGAATCCGAATCTGATTTACATGCAGACCACCGCCATGGGCGAGACGCTCTATCTGACGCTCTTCATATGGGCGATCGTCTATCTCAGCGAATCGCTACGCGGGGATGCGAAGGCTCTCACGAAGTGCGGCCTGTGTCTGTTCACGGCTTGCCTGACGCGCTATGACGGATGGTTTCTCGCAGCGGCGATCGCCGGGATGGTCGTAATGGTTAGCGGGCTTTCCGGCAGCGCACCCGGCCATAGCCTATTCGCATTCCGGATCTTACGAGCGGGCGTCTTAAAGTTCGTATTGATCGCGGCGGCCGCGCCCGCGCTGTGGCTCGCCTATAACGGAATCGTTTATCGCAATCCGCTTGAGTTTGCGAACGGACCTTACTCCGCGAAAGCGATTGAACGCAGGACAGAGAATGCTGGGAGTCAGGGACATCCCGGAAGCGGCAATCCAGCATTGGCGGGAATGTACTTCCTGAAATCGGCCGAAGTTAATCTGGCAGAGAACCAATGGCTGCAGCGAGCCTGGATCTTGCTTGCGATTGCGGGCGTGGTAGGCGCCGCGCTTCGTCGCCCCCAACCAACCATGGGCGGAGTATCCTCCGTTGGCGGATGGCTGCCGCTGATCTTCTTGCTTGTCCCTCTGCCTTTTTATGCGCTGTCGGTGGCCTATGGAGGTGTTCCGATCTTCGTCCCACCGTGGTGGCCGTTCTCTCATTACAACGTGCGTTACGGGTTGCAATTGCTCCCGGCCGTCGCCGTAGCCCTGGCTGTGCTCGTGCATCTGGCCGTTCGGTCTTCAGAGTGGAACTGGCGGCTGCGCCTGGCGTGCGTGCTCGCCGTTTTCGCATTAGTGATTGCCAGTTACGTTTCAGTCTGGCGTACAACGCCGGCTTCGTTGAAGGAAGCTCAACTCAACATGCGCACGCGGAATCAACTCGAAGCCCAACTCGCGATCTGGCTCCGGAAGCTGCCGCCCAACTCCACCTTGCTTATGTATCTGGGAGATCACGTGGGAGCGCTACAGCAGGCGGGCATTCCGCTCAAGCGCGTGATCAATGAAGGCAATCACCGTGTACGGAAACAACCTTCTGATCCCGACGGTTTGTGGGAGCATGCTCTGGCGGATCCCGCGAAGTACGCCGATTACGTGATCGCCTTCGAGGGCGACAAGGTGTGGCAATCAGCCCAGGCTCTGCATTTGCAGGCACTCGTGGAAATTCACACGACAGGGCAAGCGCGCGCTGTTCTCTACCGCGCCCGGTAATCAGGCAGGTAATGCGGAAGCGCGGGTGTTCGATGATAGAATCCGGCATCGGAAGCCTGCTGCGGCAGGCATGCGAACAATGACCTGGCAACATTGGATGGATCTCTTGCATGGAGAGATGGCCAGTGGGATCGTCGGAATCTCTCTGGCACGACTCGTGTTGGCCGCAAGCCTCGGCGGCGTCATCGGACTTGAGCGGGAACTGAATCACCGCCCTACAGGCTTGCGCACGAACATGTTCATCTGCTTCGGCGCTGCCTTATTCACCGTCCTCTCCGCCGCGCTGGCCGGCGTACCCTCGGATGCGGCGAGGATCGCGGCGCAGATTATTCCGGGGATTGGGTTCATCGGTGCGGGATCGATTCTGCATACCCGCGGCCTGACTTCTGGAATCACCTCGGCAGCCACGCTGTTCGTAGTGGCATCGATTGGTATGGCCGCAGGCGGCGGGCTCTACATGACCGCGGTCTTTGCCACCGGAGTGGTACTGCTGGCGCTGTTTGTACTGGGGCATTTGGAGGAAACGTTCAATCTGAAGATTCTGCTCTCCAGTTACGAAGTTACGGGCGCCAGCGTCGAGGAAATCAGCAGCGAGGTCAGCCGCATCCTGGAAGATTACCATCGGCTGATGCAGAACGTGAATAGTGCGAGCACGGGCCAGCATATCCGTCTGCAATTTGACGTCGACGGCTGCAACCGCGAGCAGAAGGAACTGTTGCGGCAGTTGAAATCCTCGACGGTGCTGGGCAAAGTGACCGCTCTCGGCCGCGTGGAGCGCGAGTGAACTCCAGCGTCCGCATCATCCCGTTCGTGAAGGCTAGCGCCTGCGGCAACGACTTTCTGTTGATTGATTTTTCTCTGGCTCCGCCTGCCGCACAAATTCATGCTTTCACCAAGCGCATCTGCGATCGCCACGACGGTGTAGGTGCCGACGGCGTGGAATGGATGTTGCCGCATCCTTCGGCGGACATTGAAATCCTTCTGATCAATGCCGATGGTTCCGAGGCAGAGATCTCCGGCAACGGAACCCGTTGCGTCGCCGCATATTTGTGCTCGGAGCAAGGGAAAGAGAAGATTACGATTCAAACTGGGGCTGGACCGAAGACATGCGTTCTGACCTCACGCTGCGATTCCGTCTATGAGTTTGAAATCGAAATGGGGCAAGCCGCCGTCGAAAGCGAACTCGCATTGAAGACGCGTGCCGGAGAGGTGCGCGGAATTCCAGTGTCGATGGGCAACCCCCACTACGTCGTCTTTGTTGCTGTGTTCGCGGAACACTGGCGGGCTCAGGCTGAGGAAGTCCAACGCAGTTCTCATTTCAAGCAAGGAGTGAACGTTGAACTCGCAGTGGTCGAGGGCAATCACGATTTGCGGGCGCGTTTTTTTGAGCGCGGTATCGGCGAAACGCAATCTTCGGGCACGGGTTCCTGCGCAGCAGCGGCGGCCGCGATGGCAACCGGCCGCGCCGAGTCTCCGGTGAAGGTCCATGCCCCCGGCGGCACGCAGACCGTGCGCAAGGAAGGCAAGATTATTTGTTTGCGTGGTCCGGCGCGGCTGTTGTGCCGGGGAGAGTTCTTTGCGAGTTGAACTTTCTGTTTACTGCACTTTTTGCAGACGTGCTATCAGCTTCTGGGGCAGACTCTCTTCCGATTCTGACCACAGGCTTCTGACGGCGGCGCGCGTATTCATCTCCGCCTTCTTTGTAAACTCCACCAGTTTTGCCACGTTTTCTCGAATCTTGACCTGATTTTCTTCGGTGAGTTCAATGTTTTCCTGAACGAACAGCGAGTCCAGACCAAAATCAATCTCAAGGTGTCCGGTTTCCCGATAGGCTCCGTCGTCGAATTCTTCTCCTTGCACAATGAACTTGACGAGTGTTGGAAGGAGGAGCCAATCGTGGCCACTCGGGTCGGGCATCCAAAGATCCCAATACGCGTCGAAGACGTAGGCGTAGTCGTCATGAATGAGATCGGCCGCGACCACGACCGCTTCTTCCGGTGCGATGCCTGGCGTGAAGCGACGTTCCAGGACACTGGCTTCGTTCCAGGAGACCGGCTGCAGGGCAGCATAAGTTACGCCCGGACGCTGAGGCGAGAAAGGGAACTGCTGCAAGACGGCAAACAGATGAGGCAGCATTGCCGGACCGGAGAAATCGGGAAACCACAGGCTGAGATATAACGGATCGGACATAGATTCAGAGCGGACGGTCGACAAGCCTCACTGCACTCCATTGTAATGGGCTGCCAAGCAGCGCGCCGCGCAGAGCATCGCTAAATGTATCTCGATTTTGAGTGCTTCTATGGGCAATCGTGCGGTCAAAAACAATGCTAGCCCCTGAATGTTGTGTCGTATCCTGCGAAAATGAGTTTTTTGACACTCAGTTAGGCGGCTGCTAACATCAAAACTTCGCCGGCACTCCTGCCTCAAAGTCGTCCCCGTCGTCTAGCCTGGCCTAGGACATCGCCCTTTCACGGCGGTAACACGGGTTCAAATCCCGTCGGGGACGCCAAGCCTAATCAATGAGTTACCCGATAAAGGAGGAACACATGTCGGTGTATGTCATTTGCAAGTCTTACGATCAAAGATGCGGTTCGGTTCGAGGATTACAGACGGATGTTGCTGCCAACAATGGCGAAGTATGGCGCCCGATTGGTTGCGCGCGGCGGCCCCATTGTTCTCGAGGGTGAGTGGCCGCGCGAACGGCTCATCATCGCCGAGTTTCCCAGCATGGATCAGGCGCGTGAGTGGTGGGCTTCGCCAGAATACGCCGAGCCAAAGGCGCTGCGCCAAGCCACGACTGACTCGGAACTAGTAATTGTCCAAGGCGTGTAGTCGAAGGCGAAAGCAAAAAGGCAAAGCGCAAGAGGGCCCATCGATCATCGGGTATTTCACGGAAATGAGGGGAATCATGACGGTATGCGTTGTTCAACTCGCCCGGTTCATCATATGGACCATTCTCGCCGTGGCACTCACCTTGCCCTGCCTGAACTCAGGTATCGCGCAAGCACAGGAATTGACCGCTCACGAGCCGTCGGCGGCTGAGAACGACTCCGCCGCCGAGGCCAGCAAGCAAGCGGCTAATCCACTAGCCAACGCCTGGCTGATGCAGGTTCAGCAGAATACCAACTGGATAGGCATGCCCGCGAACAATGGAAACCGAGTCCAGAGCAATCTTCAGTTTCAGCCCCTAATGTCGGTGAAACTGAGTGATGACTGGAACCTGATTACGCGCCCGATAATACAGATGTTCAGCAGGACGCCATTCCTCGACCAAACCGGACAAGACAAACTTGTGACAGCGTTCGGCGATACAGTGCTCGCGCTTGCCCTATCGCCTGGCCCCAAGCTGGTAGGTAACTGGCTGCTTGCTGCCGGCCCGTCGTTTATCTTTCCGACTGCAACGAATTCTCTGATCGGCGAGAACAAATGGCAAGTCGGGCCCGCCGCTGCGGTTGGGTATCAAGGCAAAAACTTTATAACTTACGTGTTTCCGCAACAGTGGTTCTCGGTCGGCGGTGACGGTCGAAAGACCAGCCATATGTTGTTGTACTACGTTTTTGTCCACGTGTACTCAAACGGATGGAGCGTGGGAACAAATCCCAGTATTTCTGTGGACTGGGAAGCGTCACGCGGTAACAAACTGGCATTTCCGGTGGGCTTACAAGTCGGCAAGCTGCGCAAACTCGGGCCCCTGCCGGTGAAGTTCGACTTGCAGGCCCAATATTACGCCGTACGTCCACAAGTCTATGGCCCAAAATGGAATCTTCAGCTCCAGATAACTCCGATTCTTCCGGCATTGATCGGGCGCAAATGATGCGGCGGAATACGGCCATGCTGAGCGCACGACATCAACTTCTAATTTCCGAGTTGCGATTTCCGCGACCACAACGATCAACCGAAAGGACTTCGGCCTGACCTGGAACGCCGGTCTCGAGCAATTTAACGGATTCGCGTCATCTCAATGAGATATTCTTCGACACCTTTTAGGTTTTTCGATTTTGCGTTCATGATTCTCTCAAGCCATACGCCATCCGCCGCAAGTCTTACGACACGAAGCTCGATTCTCGAATCAGTTTTCGAATGTCTCTTTAGGCGTTCGCCCAGCCATTTATCCCAAACCCATCCGACCTGATCCTTAGAGGCCATCAGACTCAAGAGCGCGCCC
>Ga0182018_10000742_pt1 | contig 40701 bp, 31 predicted proteins | sample 812P2MmetaG_FD_120490 | JGI IMG/M metagenome (GOLD analysis project Ga0182018, IMG submission 120490) | Permafrost microbial communities from Stordalen Mire, Sweden - 812P2M metaG | ecosystem: Environmental > Terrestrial > Soil > Wetlands > Permafrost | place: Sweden: Stordalen | collected... | reverse complement strand
TGGCGTTGGTCCAGCCCGAACCGTTCAACTGGTAATAGACACCGGCCACGGCGACATTGTCGCCGGCCCTGCCGCTGGCCGTGAACGTTCCGTTGGTCCATTGCTCGCTGGCCGTCGGCGTCATGATTTGAACGGTGGAAACATCGGCAGATGCAAAAACCGCCAAGGGCATCATCATAAATAACACGCCGAGGAAAGAGCCAATAATGGTGCGGTCTAACCAGGCAAAATCATTCTTTTGATACATCCTTGTAATCCCCCCGCAAAAAGCCTGCCAACCTCATCCCAAGAGTTGAATTAATTGCCTGACGCATTTTGGGACAGCCTCGCTATGAGCAAGTGCCCTCCAAACTGATGTTTTTTTAATTGGAAATGTTCAGCTTCTGACTTACCCCATCCAAAACCGGCAGGCTCATTTTATAGGAACCCCCTTGCTAGGTTCGTGGCCTAGGCGATATTGGCATGTACCCGGTTCAGCATTTTGGCTGTTGAATTGAGAATGATTCCAGAATCAACGCCTCTGTCTCGGTGTTTCGCCCGGTGTTACATTTGGGCGGCACTATTGTTGGGCAGAATTTGTCCTGTTTTTGGCGCGAACTTGAAGGTGTTGCTTGGTCATACACCGAAAATCCTTTCGGACCTTGAACCAATCGGCCCGCTGGCGGCAACCGATGGCCCATGTGTTCTGCCAGCCGCGCCGGTTCCATGCGTGGGTGATGGCCCGTATAACCACGTGTTCTTGGCTGAAGATGCCGAGCCTGTTAGTTATCTCTACGCTCAAGTTCAGAACCGTCCGGCGAGTTGGGTGAATTTGGCCTTATCACGTTCACGGACAACTACAGGAATGCGTTTAGAGCCGGCGAAGAGGGGCAATTTCACGACTTTCCAATTGAGTTGGGCAGCTTTAATCGCATCCTCGGCCGTAGCTGGTTTGTCGAGTCTGGTGCGGCACGACTGGCACGCGGCTGCCTGCCGGCTCACCGAGCGAAGCGGTCTTTGCAGACGGCCACGGTTGCGGTTGCTCCTGTCAGTTTTAACCCGCCACTGCGCCGGATTTTTTGAATACTTGTTTTCGCTATTTGACGAACGCGTTCACGTGTCATACCGAACTCGTGCGCAATAGGGGATTCCTTGCCGTGACCGGGAAAACCCTTGGTCACAGTTTTGGAGCATAGATATATGAAACTAACCCACTGGATGAAGGTCGATCCAGAACCAGTGTGAGCGTAGCGGGAATGGATTCAACCCTTCTGATTAAGGAGGTGGGGAAATCACCCCATTGCAGTCACAAGCTGGTATGACTTAGGTTTTCGCCATGACAGTTGATGTGTTTTCGCAAGCGGCAGCTTTGACCGGTGATGCGCTGCCATGCAAGACGAATCCACCCCGGCACTTTCTCGTGCTGGAGAATGATGCCGGCATTCGGATGCGCAACAACGAAGTGTTGACGGAATCTGGCTATCAGGTGGACGCGGTCGAAGAACGCATTTTCGCCTGGCAGGCCCTCCTCGCAAGTAATCAACCCCGAAAGTTGCAATCTGCTAAACACCGATTACTTTTCGGCCGCCGTATGTAAATGTGGAGACCAACCAGACATCCAAGCTTGTTTCTGCCGACGTTGACCCTGCGGTTGCAGCGGAACCACAGGCCGTCCAATCCGGCTCCCCAACGGTTGCCAAAGCGACCATTCTTCAATTCGTCATTGTTTTACTCGGAGCGATTGCCTTTCTTTACTTCGCCCGTCCCGTGGTCTTGCCGATCTTACTGGCTGGGGTGGCGGGAATGGCGCTGAAACCGCTTGTCCGTTGGTTGTCTTGCTCCCACATGCCGACTGCGCTCTCCGCCACCGTTGTGATGGGTTTCCTGCTGGCTGCCATCGGGATCGGCTTCTTCCAACTGGGACGCCCGGCGTTAATGTGGATGAATGAAGCCCCGCAACACTTGACCGAATTAAGGCAACGGGTCCAGAAAATCTTCCCGCGCATCGCATGCTTCAATGCGGCGGCAGCGGCGGTGGATAATCTGGGTGCGACCGATGCGGAAAGAAAAATTGAACAACAGAACGCGCCTACGGTGGAGGTCAAACAGAGCCGTGGCACCAGTTCAATCCTTGACTGGACCGGAACCTTCCTGGTGGGCATCGGCGAAACGCTGGTTTTGCTTTACCTGCTGCTCGCCTCGGGCGACTTGTTCCTGCTGAAACTGATACATGTGATGCCGACCCTGCACGACAAAAAGCGGGTGGTCGAGATCAGCCGCGAGATTCAGCACAACATTTCAAATTATTTGTTCACGGTGTCACTGATTAACATCGGCGTGGGCGTCATCGTGAGCGGCGGGCTTCACTTGATGGGGGTGCCCAACGCCGCGATGTGGGGCATGCTCGTGGCGGTGCTCAATTTTATTCCTTACTTCGGCCCGGTCACCGGCATCATCCTGCTGGGCATCGTGGGTCTGCTCACTTTCGACACGGTGTCAGGCGGACTTCTGCCTCCCGCGTTGTATCTGCTGCTTCATTTGTTGGAGGCGAACCTTGTCACACCAGTGTTGCTCGGTCGCCGGTTCACACTCAACCCGGTGGTCATTTTTGTTTCCTTGATCTTCTGGATGTGGCTCTGGGGTGTGCCCGGCGCGTTATTATCCGTGCCGATCCTGGTTTCAATCAAGGTCGTTTGCGACCACGTCCCAGCCATGTCGCCCGTCGGTAAACTTCTCTCCCGCTGAGCAGGTCGCATTTTATCATGGATCCAGTTGCATCTTCTCGTGAAAAATGGTGATCCAAGCCGGCGGCGGACCAGTTTCCAGACGAGTTACCCTGGCAAATTCACGGTCGGGTTACACCCCATGGCTGATGATCGGCACCCCAAAAATTACAATGCGTTACTTGCAAAATCCATAATTTCAAATCATCCGCCAACGCGCCGGATGCGTCAATTCCTAAATCACGTATGCCAAAGGGATAATTCCGAATGAATATAATTCAAATACAACCCTGTGAAAACTCTGGCACCAATGAGGTGGATCAAAAAACAATCCCGATCTGCAGGCAACCACGGTCAGCTCGCAATGCCGTTCTCTCCCTGGAAGAGGTTGCGATCACCGAGCGAAGCGGTCTTTGCAGACGACCACCATTGTCAATTGTGGCACGATTGCACCCACTGGTCAGCGCACGGCTACGGTTGCGGTCGCGTATCGGCGAGTTTGCTTTTCCGCCGACATTGCGCGGCGTGGCAATCTGATTATGTTCGCCGGTTGCTTGGGCGCGATGGCAAACCACGTTTTCGCATCGTCCGCCGTCACGAGTTCGCGGTAGTGGCCGAAAATCATGGCAGGGGAGTTGCCCGCTTCCAGCGCAACTTGCGCGACGTTCTGAATGTCCGCGACGCGGTAGGAAATAAACGAGTGCCGGAGTGCGTTATGTTTCCAAGCCACGGCGTCGAGCGTTTTCGTTTTCGTCCCGGCGGAAATGTCCCGCTGCATTTCATGGAAATAGGCGCGGGTGTGCGGAAAGATTTTGCCGGATTTTTTCGCGGCGTCTTTCAACCATGCGGCCAGGTTCGGCAGAATCGGCACAATGCGACGGCTGGCGGTCTTGGCATTGGCGGCGGTGATCTCAATGTGGCCGCGTGTAAGTTTCACATTCTGCCAGTCGAGCCGCATGACTTCGGCGGAGCGCAATCCGGCGAAAGCCTGAATTGCCAAGACGGGCTTGAAACTGTCCGGCGCGACGGCAATCAGGCGGCCAACTTCTTCCGGCGTGTAAATCTCAATGGAGTCGGCGGTCTTGGTTTTGATTTGCTCGGTTGCGGTGACGGGATTTTCCCCCCGCGCGATGTATCCCCGCGCCTCGGCAAACTTGAATAGCGCGCTGGCGTTGTTTCGGAAATTGCGGATGGTGCGCGGCGCGGCGTCAAAGCCGTCCAGCCATTCCTGCATGTCGGCGGTGGTCACGGTGTCCACACGCACGGCAAACCGTTCCGCCAGCTTTTTCAGCCGGATTTTCAAATCTTCAATGTAACGTGCGCTGGCCTTGCGGTGAGTTTTGAGCGCAATCAGTTCGTCGGCGACTTGGCGGACGGTTCGCGCCGGTCGTTCGGCGGGATTGCGGCGGATGTAGTCTTGCGCGGCTTGGACGATTTTATCCGTGCCGAGAACCTTCACGGCTTCGACATAGTGCGCGGCAACCAGTTCAAGCGGCGTGTCCAACCCCGCGTCGCGGATAAGCTCAATGGCGCGGCCATAGCTTGCCGCCTCGTTGCCCCGCAGCTTGGCGGCGGAAGTCTCGCCCGTCGCCAGCAAGCGGCCAATGCGTTGCGCCTCGCGTATCGCCTCGGCAGAGTCGGAATAGCTTTGCAGGCGACGCTGGCCGGTGGTGTAGTCGGCAACTTCAAACACCTGATACGTCTTGCCGCTCGGCTTGTGGAATTTGTCGCGGCGATAGATGGCAACGGTAGAGTTGCCGGTCTTTTCAATGCGCCATGCCTTTGTTTTTTCGGTCTTTGAAGTGGTTGCCATAAGGTAGTGATACAGTAGGCAAACTGTCGGAAAATGTCAACGCAAGACTTGTCGGAAAACGACAAAATGCGCTTTCTCGTTTTTTTTGCAATGGTTCAGTGATGGTTTGAAATGGCGACCCTACCGGGAATCGAACCCGGGCTACCTCCGTGAAAGGGAGGTGTCCTAACCGCTAGACCATAGGGTCATAAAAGGGCGGCGAATATAGCCGACTTTTTCCCACTGTCACGAAAATTTCGCAGGGACAGGGCCGCGAGCATCTCTGGCAATCCAAATTCACGTTTGCCTCGACCCGTTTTTTGAAATACGTTGGTAGTTGTTTCGCATGAAAATCTTTATTGACGGCAAATATTACGATGAGCGCACTGCCAAAGTCTCCGTGTTCGACCACGGTCTGCTTTACGGCGACGGGGTTTTTGAAGGCATCCGCGCCTACAACGGCCGCGTGTTCAAGCTCAAGGAACACCTTGACCGGCTGTTTTATTCAGCCAAGGCCATCCTGCTCAAAATCCCGATGTCGCACGCAGAATTGGCGAAGGCGACCGTCGAAACGTGCCGGAAAAATAAACTGCGCGAAGGCTACATCCGCCTCATCGTGACGCGCGGCGTGGGCACGCTGGGATTGAACCCGCGCAGTTGCAAAAATCCATCCGTCATCATCATTGCCGGGAAAATCCAGGTGTATCCGCCGGAACTGTATGCCAAAGGCATGGACATCGTGACCGTGCCGACGGTGCGCAATCTGCACAGCGCGGTGAATCCGGCGGTCAAGTCGCTGAACTACCTCAACAACATCCTCGCCAAGATCGAGGCGAACAACGCGGGCGTCGAGGAGGCGGTGATGTTGAACGCCGAAGGGTTTGTGGCCGAATGCACGGCGGACAATCTGTTCATCATCAAGAGCGGCGGGCTGTTCACGCCGCCGCTTTCGGCGGGCGCGCTTTACGGCATCACGCGGCAGACGGTGATTGAACTGGCGCAGGCCGCCGGGATGAAAGTGTCCGAGCCGAACCTGACGCGTTACGATCTGTTCAACGCGGACGAATGTTTCCTGACCGGCACGGGCGCGGAAATCATGCCGGTGGTGAAGATTGACAATCGCGTCATTGGCACGGGCAAGCCGGGAAAACTCACACGCGAGCTGGTGGAAAAATACCGCGCCTTGACGAATGCCTCCGGCGAGCCGATTTACAAATGACGTGAATTATGGAATGGTTAATCGTTGAATCGGAAAAAACGCAAATGACAAAACTGTAGGAATAATTATGAAACGGCCAAGCTTAACTGTGCTAATTGTGGCAACGCTTTTGGTAGCATTAGCTGAAAAAGAAAAGTCTCATTCGATTTAACAATTTATGCAATGTTCCGTTTGCAAAGAAAAACCGGCGACCGTCTTTCTCACCCACATTGAGAATGACAAGATGCACAAGATGAACTTGTGCGAGGATTGCGCCAAAAACAAGGGCATGGACAACCCGACGACGTTCTCGCTCGCTGACGCGGACCTGTTGCTTGGCCTCGGCGCGGCGCAGGAAATCACGCAGACCACCGGTGGCGTGGAGTTGAAATGTCCGCGCTGCGGATTTTCGCAGGCGGATTTCAAAAAATCGGGACGGCTCGGTTGTCCGGAATGTTACCAGGTTTTTGCCGGGGGGCTGGAAGGTTTGCTCAAGACGATGCACAAGGGCACGCGGCACACCGGCAAGGCACCGGAAGCGCTCCGCCAGTCGCGCGACAACGCGGAACGGCTCAAGTCGTTGCAAAAAAAACTGGCCAAGGCCATCGAGTCGGAAGATTTCGAGCAGGCGGCGCAATTGCGTGATGAACTAAAAGAACTGACGCCGCGCTCAGTCGAACCCGCCGGAAAATAATTTTGAAAATGGACATCTACGAATTTCTCATCACGCCGGCGGAAGCGACGCGGTTGCACGGCCCGCATGACCGTATCGTCATGTCGAGCCGCGTGCGACTGGCGCGCAATTTGAAGGATGCGGCCTATCCCGGCTGGGCGAAAAAACCGGAGCGCATCAAGGTTTTGGAGATGATCCGCCCCGCCGTTGAAAGTCTGCCGGAGATGAAGGACGCTTTTTCCGAGGCGATGGACAATCTCGGCGCGCTCGACAAACAGATTCTCGTGGAGCGGCATCTTATCAGCCGCGAACACGCCGCGAAAGGTTCCGGCAGCGGTCTCGTGCTAAATCGTGAGGAAACATTTTGCGTGATGATCAACGAGGAAGATCATTTGCGGATGCAGGCGTTGCGGCCCGGCCTGCAATTGCGTCAGGCATGGAGCGCAATTGACCATCTGGATTCCGAACTGGAGAAGAAACTCGATTACGCTTTCAGCAACGAACTCGGTTATTTGACCGCGTGCCCGACGAATCTCGGCACGGGCATCCGCGTCAGCGCGATGTTGCATTTGCCCGGTCTGGTTCTGGCCGAGCAGATCAATCCCATCATCCAGTCCGTCAACAAGCTCGGCCTTGCGGTGCGCGGGCTTTATGGCGAAGGCACGGAAGCGCTCGGAAATGTTTTTCAGGTCTCCAACCAGATGACGCTCGGCGAAAGCGAGGCGACCATCGTGGAGCGGCTGGACAAGGTTTTGTTGCAGATCATCGAGCACGAGGAAAACGCGCGGCAGACATTGCTGGAGAAAAAAACGAAGGCCGTCTTCAACCACATCGGTCGCGCTTATGGTGTTCTGGCGAACGCGCACAGTATTTCCTCAAAGGAAACGATGAATCTGCTGTCGCTCATGCGGCTGGGCGTGGATTTGGGCTTGTTTCCGGGCACGGAGCGTTCGCTGGTGGATGAATTGTTCATCATCACGCAGCCGGCGCATTTGCAGAAACAATTTTCCGACAAACTTTCCGCCGAGGAACGCGACCTTTTGCGTTCCGACATGGTGCGCGATCGCCTGAAAAACGTCAGCCGGCCAAGTGTGAAACCGCCGAAGTCGGGGAATTGAAAAAGAACGAAGCCGAATTAAAGTTGGGCCTCGTCAGTTGCAATTGTCATCCTTTCATTAAATACCTTGAACCCGTTTTTCAAATAAAAATGCTTGGCCTCGGAATTGAACGACCACACATCGAGTTCTACACGTCCAATTCCTCTGCTTCTGGCAGCATCAAGTGCGGCAGATAACAGTTTGGTGGCTATACCTCGTCGCCTGAACTTCGGTGCGACTATCAAGTGCTGAATGTATAGCAACTTTGACTCGAAACGCGCCCAGTTTGCCGGATGGTTTTGGAACTGCGCAAAAAGATAGCCTGTGGGTTCTGTTTCTTCAGCCAAAAGCACGAGACTGTTTGGGTCGGAAACAAAATTCTTAAATGCGTCCTTTATTTGCTGCGGCTCCGTTGAAGTCTTAAAAAGTCGAGGCAGCGCATCAGTGTGCTGTTGCTGAACAAATGTATTTAGCACGAGCAATGTTCCAAGGTCGGTATCTTTTGCATTCCTAACACGCATGGCAATTTTTGAGTCCGATTGATTTCACAGTTTTGACTTTGCACCCAAGAAAATTTCCTGTCGAGCGGAATTTTATTCTCGCTTGCGTGGATTGAGTCGTCACAAAGCGACGCCGGAAATTAGCCCGGCACATCGTGCCGGGTTCGTCGTTTCAAAATAAAATCCGTCTTGAAAAGACGGTGGAATGTATTTACACATTTTCCGCTGTCCTTTCAGGACAAATGATTTTTCTGCCTGAATTTCAGCCACTTCGTGGCCGGCTAATTCCGTTGTTCCTTCGGAACGATTGATCGTGATATTCTTTCGTTTGAAACGCGGCGAGATTTCTTTCGTTGGCGTATGATATGCTTTCAAACAGATTGGACAAAACGCCAAAGTCGTAGCATTATGATTAAAGTATGAGCGATGAATCCATGAGCAATTTCACGCCGCGCGCGCAACAGGTGCTCGCGCTGGCACGCAAGGAAGCCGACCGTTTCAATCACAATTTCCTCGGCACGGAGCATCTGTTGCTCGGCCTGATCAAGCTGGGGCAGGGCGTGGCCGTGAACGTGATCCAGAAAATGGGTCTCGACCTCGAAACCGTCCGCATGGAAGTCGAGAAACAGGTCGGCACCGGCCCGGATCAGAAAATGATCGGCAACATTCCCTACACGCCGCGTGTTAAAAAAGTGCTCGCGCTCGCGTCCAGGGAAGCCAAGGCGCTCAATCACACTTACGTTGGCACGGAACACATTCTCCTTGGCCTGTTGCGCGAAGGCGACGGCGTGGCGGCAAAGGTTTTGAAGAATCTCGATGTGGACATTGAGCAATGCCGTCAGGAAATTTTGAAGGAGCTTGACCCAAATTTAGCCGGCGAGGAATCGTCCATTCCGCCGGAAGCGTCATCGGGCGAAAAAGCGGCTGCCGGTTCGGAAAAAAAAGGCGAAGTCAAAACGCCCGCGCTCAAGGCGTTTGGCCGCGACCTGACGGAAATCGCGCGCAAAGGCGACATGGATCCGGTCATCGGACGCAAAAACGAAATCGAGCGCGTCATTCAGATCCTCTGCCGTCGGACGAAGAATAATCCGGTTCTGCTCGGTGAAGCGGGCGTTGGAAAAACCGCCATCGTCGAAGGTCTCGCGCAGGAAATCGCGGCGGGCAATGTGCCGGAAATTTTGCGGAACAAGCGCGTCATCACGCTCGACCTCGCGCTCATGGTCGCCGGCACAAAATACCGCGGCCAGTTCGAGGAACGCATCAAGGCGGTCATGGATGAAATCCGCCGCGCGAAAAACATCATTCTGTTCATTGACGAACTGCACACGATTGTCGGTGCCGGTTCGGCGGAAGGCACGATGGACGCGAGCAACATCATCAAGCCCGCGCTTTCACGCGGTGAGATGCAATGCGTCGGCGCGACCACGTTGAATGAATATCGCAAATACATCGAGAAGGACGCCGCGCTGGAGCGCCGTTTTCAATCGGTGAAGGTGGACGCGCCTTCGATTGAGGATGCGATCACGATTCTCAAAGGTGTGCGCCACAAATACGAGGAGCATCACCGGGCCGAGTTCACGGACAAGGCGGTTGAGGCTTCCGTGAAACTTTCCGACCGTTACATCACCGACCGGTTTTTGCCGGACAAGGCGATTGACGTTTTGGATGAGGCCGGTTCGCGCGCGCGCATCAGCACGATGACGCGCCCGCCGGAAAGCAAAACGCTCGAAGCCGAAATCGAGGAGATCAAAGGCAAAAAAGAAAAAGCCATCAAGAATCAGGATTTCGAGGGCGCGGCGCAGATGCGCGACCGGGAAAAACAGGCGAAGGAAAAACTGGAGACGCTCCTGCGCGATTGGCGCGCGAAGGGCGAGGAAAAACGCATCGTCGTGGACGAGGAGGACATTTTGCACATCGTCGCGAAATGGACGGGTATTCCGCTCAAGCGTATGGGGCAGGACGAGACGCAGCGGCTGCTCACGGTCGAGACCGAGATGGAAAAAGTCGTCATCGGCCAGCGCGAAGGCGTTTCCGCGCTGTGCAAGGCGTTGCGCCGTTCGCGCGCGGATTTGAAAGACCCGAAGCGTCCGATTGGTGTATTTTTATTGCTCGGCCCGACGGGTGTTGGAAAAACCTTGCTCGCCAAAACGCTCGCGGAACAAATGTTCGGCGACACGAAATCGCTCATTCATCTCGATATGAGCGAATACATGGAAAAATTCAACGTCTCGCGGCTCATCGGTTCGCCGCCCGGCTATGTCGGTTACGAGGAAGGCGGCCAGCTTACGGAGAAAGTCCGGCGCAATCCGTATTCCGTCGTGCTGTTCGACGAAATCGAAAAGGCGCACCCGGACGTTTGGAATCTGCTGCTGCAAATCCTGGAGGAGGGCAAGCTGACCGACAACACCGGCCACGTCGTGAATTTTCGCAACACGATCATTTTGATGACCTCGAACGTCGGCTCGGACACGATCAAAAGGCAGTCCACGCTCGGTTTTTCGCCCATCACGGACGAAAGCAGCTACGAGAAGATGCGCGAACGGATTTTGGACGAGGCCCGGCGGACTTTCCGCCCGGAATTTTTGAACCGGATCGACGACGTGATCGTGTTCCGCTCGTTCACGAAGACCGACCTCATCCAGATTCTCACGCTGGAAGTGGAGAAGGTGATCGAACGCCTGCGCCACAAAAACATCCGGCTCGAACTCGACGAGCCGGCGAAGGACTTTCTGGTGGAGAAAGGCTACGACCCGCAATACGGCGCGCGGCCGATGCGCCGGGCGGTGGAGCGTTTTCTGGAAGACCCGCTGGCCGAGGAAATCCTGCGCGGCAGTTTGCAGCCGGGCGAACCCATCCGTGTCACGAGCGACAAGGAAAAACTGGTGTTCAACCAGAAGGCGGCGGCTGAAGGTGCGGTGGCAGGTTAGGACTGACCCCTCTATGGCATTTTTGCCAAACGAACCCAAGTTTTTGGAGGTTCGGAAATGAGTCAAATGGCTTGTATTAAGTAACTTACGATTGAATAAAGCGAAGAAGGCTTCAAACGTGGAGGGTGGCGCTCCGCCAAAAATGGTAAGGACGCGTTCCACTGTGTACCCAGCTAAATAACGAACTTTTGTCAATATTAAGGATGCAAAATGAAAATCAAAAACATCACAATGGGGGCAGTTGGTAGCGCCTTGGCTCTTTCGCTGGCTCAAACCGCAAGTGCTCAGGGCTGGATTGACATCAATAACTACGATGCCAGTGCGGGCTTGTTCCTTGAGTATATTTATCCAAATTTCTCAACGTCTTTAACGTCTTTACCATTGAACAGTTATGTAGAGTTGCTGGGTGGCACCTCGGTCGGAACCTTGGCTCCTATTGTCAGTAAAACGACTGGCGGTTCTGTTTTTTCACTTAGCAACCCCGAATTAGGTGGAACGCTTAATGCCAATGGACCTGGCACGGGCACTTATTTTGATGTCGGCGCTGGCGCTGTGATTGGCGTGCCAGATGGTGCAATTGGCACATTCCAATTCCTTGTCTGGATAGGTGGAAGTGGAGCATCACCCGCAGACGCCAACGCTGAGTTTGAATCTGCGGTTTGGACGCAGGTGAATGGTCTGCAACCGGTGGGGATCAATCCCCCGAATCCGGCTCTGCTTGACATTCCCTTTACTGATCCGGTTCAAGGCCTCACAGTAGCTAACGTAAATGATACAGGCTTGGAAGGCCTTATTATGATCACAGAAGTTCCGGAACCCACCACTTTGACCTTGGCCGGTTTGGGGGGTCTGGCCTCGCTCGTGGTATTCCGCCACAAACAGTCCTAATTCATTAGATTTGTTTGTTTTTGGTTTGCACAAGAAACCGCTCTTCAGAGCGCTCTTTTCTATAAAGGGGCCAGTCCCGAATTCTTCCGCTATCGTGCGGTGATTTTCTTGAGTTGAGTTTCGCATTTCCATTTTGGGACAGAATCTTTACGCTTTTCGCAAATGAAAGGCATCATCCTCGCTGGCGGCGCCGGCTCGCGGCTGTATCCGCTTACGCTGGTCGCGAGCAAACAGCTCCAGCCGGTTTATGACAAGCCGATGGTTTATTATCCGCTGACGACGCTCATCGAGGGCGGCATCCGCGAACTGTGCCTGATCTCCACGCCGCACGATCTGCCGCGCTTTGCGCAACTGCTCGGCGACGGCAGCGCGTGGGGCTTGAGCATTGAATATCGCGAGCAGCCGAAACCCGCCGGCATTGCGCAGGCGTTTCTTATCGCGGAATCATTCATCGGCCAGGACGCGGTGACGCTGATTCTCGGCGACAACATTTTCTACGGCGGCGACACTTTCCAGCGCGCGTTCGCCGATTTCAAATCCGGCGCGACGATTTTTGGCTATCACGTTCACGACCCGGAACGCTACGGCGTGGTGGAATTTGATGCGGGCGGCAACGCGGTTTCCATCGAGGAAAAACCGAAGTCGCCCAAGAGCAATTACGCCGTGCCGGGACTTTATATTTTCGACAATGAAGTTGTCACCATCTCGAAAGCGTTGAAGCCTTCGGCGCGCGGTGAACTGGAAATCACCGCTGTGAATGTCGAGTATTTGCGGCGCGGCACATTGCGCGTGCACCGGCTGAATCGCGGGTTTGCGTGGCTGGACGCAGGCACGAGCAGCAGCCTGCACGACGCGTCGGCCTATGTGCAGACGATTGAAAAGCGCGCGGGCATCAAGATCGGCTGCCCGGAGGAATCGGCGTTCCGGCAGGATTTCATTTCGCTGGCGCAACTCGACGAACTGGTCGGCAAAATCCCCAACTGCGAATACCGTGATTATCTTGCTGAAGTGGTGGCCGAGGCCAAACGTTTGAAATAAATTATGATTCTACTTCTTGGTGCCACGGGTTACATCGGCCACGCTTTCGCCCGCGAGCTGGCGCGGCGCAATACAGACTTTATTCCGCTGTCGCGAAAGCAGGTTGATTACACGCGCTTCGACGCGTTGCTGGAATTTCTCAAAACAAATAAGCCGGCCTTCGTCGTCAATGCCGCCGGCTACACGGGCAAGCCAAACGTGGATGCCTGCGAATTGCACAAGGCGGACACGTTGCAGGGCAACACGTTGTTCCCGCAGACGGTCGCGCATGCTTGTTTGGCGTCCGCGATTCCGTGGGGACACGTTTCCTCCGGCTGTATTTATTCCGGCGCAAAAGTGGTCGAGAATGGAAAGACGCGAGCAGAAAAAGATTTCACAAAACCAGAACTGCGTGCGCTCGTTGAAAAATCTCCTGCATCCATTCACGGTTTCACCGAGACGGACACGCCGAATTTTTCCTTCCGTGACGGCCCATGCAGTTTTTATAGCGGCACGAAGGCGCTCGGCGAAGAGGCGATTACCGGCATCGGCCAAAGTTACATCTGGCGGTTACGGATACCGTTCGACGAGTTTGACAACGCGCGGAATTATCTGAGCAAGGTGCAGCGTTACGCGAAAGTATATGACAACGTGAATTCCATTTCGCATCGTGCCGACTTTGCAAAGGCGTGCCTTGATTTGTGGGAACTGCGCGCACCGTTCGGCATTTACAACGTCACGAATCCGGGGTTTGTCACCACCAAGGACGTCGTACAAATGATTGAGAAATATCTCAAGCCGGCCAAAAAATTTGAATTCTGGGCAGGCGACGAAGAGTTTTACAAAGTCGCCGCCAAGACACCGCGCTCGAATTGTGTTATGGATTGCAGCAAGTTGCTGTTGACCGGTGTAAAAATTCGTTCCGTGAAGGAAGCGCTGCTTGACTCGCTAATCAACTGGAAGCCGGAATAACTTTCAACCATGAACTTGTTAATCACTGGTGGCGCGGGCTTTATCGGCTCGAATCTCATCCATCACGTCATTGATCATCCGGACATCACGAAGCTGGTCAATCTCGATTGCCTCACTTATGCCGGTCATCTGGCGAATCTGGAAAAAGTTTCCAAGCATCCGAAATACGTTTTCGAGAAAGTGGATTTGCGCGACAAGCTGGCGACGCTGAAAGTTGTCGAGCAGCACGCCATCACGCACGTCATGCATCTGGCGGCGGAATCGCATGTGGATCGTTCCATCAGCGGGCCGGGCGATTTCATTTCGACGAACATCATCGGCACGTTTAATTTGCTCGAAGCCTGCCGTGGATTTTGGAATGGAAAATTTGAAGGAAGAAAATTTCATCACGTTTCGACCGACGAAGTTTACGGTTCGCTGGGTGCAACCGGCCTTTTCACCGAGACGACGCCTTACGCGCCGAACTCACCGTATTCCGCGAGCAAGGCGTCGAGCGACATGCTTGTGCGCGCATATCATCACACCTACGGCCTGCCGACGGTCATCACGAATTGCTCAAACAATTACGGCCCGTTTCAATTTCCCGAAAAATTAATTCCCGTCATCATCCAAAACGTCCTTGCGCGGAAAGCGATTCCCGTTTACGGCGACGGCATGAATGTGCGCGACTGGCTTTATGTGCGCGATCATGCCGGGGCGTTGTGGGCCGTTCTCGGTCGCGGCAAGCCCGGCGAGACTTACAACGTCGGCGGCCACAACGAATGGGCGAACCTCCGCATCGTGGAATTGATCTGCGACACGATTGACGAATTCGTGCTCGAGCTTAGCGGCAATTCACGCAAGCTGATTTCATTCGTCAAAGACCGTGCCGGCCACGACCGGCGTTATGCCATTGACGCGACGAAGATTCAGCGCGAACTTGGGTGGACGCCCGCGCACAAGTTCGAGCAGGGTATCCGCGAAACGATTCGCTGGTATCTCGACAATCAGGCGTGGGTGAAAACGGTGACGACAAAATAGATTTAACCGGATGTGCTTCCCAAGCGTCTCATTAAACCAATGAAGCTAATGCGGATTTTCCTGTGGGCGCTGGTTTGCTTCTGGCTTGCGTCTGGTTTCAGCGCGCACGCGGCGAACACAAATTCCCTCGTCTGGCACAAGGCGGCTGATCGTGTGGACGCAGATATTCGGGGCGAAGCCTTGTGGCCGTTGTTGCAACAAATCGCCGTCGGAGCCGGTTGGAACGTTTTTGTCGAGCCGGGCGCGGAGCACGGCGCGTCCGTGAAATTCAAAGACCTGCCGTCCGGCGAAGCGCTGAAAATGCTGCTTGGCGACCTGAACTTCGCGCTCGTGCCGCAGACCAATGCGCCGTCGCTGCTCTACGTTTTCCGCACCACCATGCAGAATGCGACGAAGCAGGTGAGCGTAGCTAAAATATCGCGCCACGTTGCCAACGAACTTCTCATTCGCGTCAAACCCGGCACGGATATCAACGCGCTTGCCAAATTGGTCGGCGCAAAAGTCATCGGGCGCATGGACAAGCTCGGCGTCTACCTTTTGCAATTCGGTGACGCCGCCGCGACGGATGCCGCACTCGCGCAACTGCAAAACAACAGCAACGTGCTGGCGGTGGATTATAATTATTCCCTTGATCCGCCACCGGTGGCGCAGCCAATTTCCATGTCTGCCGTGCCGCCCGGGATGGGTCCCGTTTCACTGACGCTGAATCCGCCGACACCTGGCGACCCTTGCAACCCCATCGTCGGCATGATTGACACAGCCATACAATCCCAGGCACTTGGCAGCCTCAACCAGTCCATATTGCCATCAATTTCCGTGGTTGGAGATGCCGGTTCGGGCGCGTCGGCTCAATCCATTGGGAATCCGATTGAACTGTTCACGCCGAAGCAGGTAGCACCGTCGGGCAGCACCACCGCCCTTCCCACGCATGGCACGGCGATGGCCGAGACTATTTTACGGGCGATTTCGCAGGCAACGGGTGGCAGCAGTTCCGTCACGATTTTGCCGGTGGACGTTTATGGCACGAGCGAGACAACTACAAGCTGGAATGTCGCGCTGGGCATTCAGGCGGCGGTGAACAACGGCGCGACCATTCTCAACTTGAGCCTTGGCGGTTCCAGCGACAGTCCGGTTTTGGACAGCGTGATTCAGCAGGCGCTGGCCAGCGGCGTTGTGATTTTCGCGGCGGCGGGCAACACGCCCGTCAACACGCCGACTTATCCGGCGGCGATTCCCGGCGTCAATGACGTGACGGCCTTGGGATCGCCGGGGCAGCTTGCCGCGTATGCAGATTTTTCGCCGCAAGTTGACATGGCATTGCCCGGTGCCAGCGTGGTTTATGTGGGCAGCCAGGCCTACATCGTTCAAGGAACATCAGCCGCCACGGCTTATGCGACGGGTTTGGCGGCGGGGACGAAGAACGTGAACTGTTTGAAGTGGGCGCAAATTCTACCGACGATGCAGGCGGAGTTTCCGGTTCCGACCAACCAGTGAAACCGCTCGTCAGCGCGGCATGCAACCGATTCTGCCGAACGCCACGACGAACGCGATGAACCCGCCGACGAGGTACCACGGCTTGCCCGCCATCGTCAGCAGAATTCCAGCACCCAAGATCGAGGCGATGATCAGATAAATCAAAACTGCCAGAGCAAGTTTCATTGCGGCGAGTGTAATATCTTTCCACTGACACGCAAATCAAAACCCACCGGGCACATCCGCAGGGTTCGATGGGCGTGATTAAAATCACCCTGCCTCCCTAAAACACTCGCCATTTGCCCCGCCGTCATCACGCGGCGGGCAGGCAGGTTGACGCGCTCGCCAGCGTGCCATTGCCTTCCACCGCAAAAAATGATAGTGTGTTGACATGAAATTGACGGCCATCATTTATCCTGATTCGGAAACCGACTTGCTGGTGGCCGAGTGTCCCGAAATCGGCACCGCCAGCCAGGGACACACCGAAGCGGAGGCGCTTGCCAATTTGCAGGAGGCCACCGACCTTTATCTCGAATCATTCCCGCAAGCCGTCAGGAAGCCGGCGGCGATCCACACCTTTGAATTAGCGCATGGCTAAACTGCCCATCGTGTCCGGCACGGAGGTGGTGAAGGCTTTGAAACGACTCGGATTCTTCGTTGACCGCCAGCGCGGCAGCCATGTCGTCCTCAAAAAAATCACACCCGAAGGCGAGCGCGGTTGTGTCATTCCCATGCACCGGGAAGTTGCCCTTGGCACTCTACGGAGTGCGCTAAAAATGGCGGGCGTCTCGCCGGAAGAATTCTCCGACGCCCTGTAATTGCGCGCCCGAAGGAAAACCGCCGCAGGCGAAATCATTTTGGGGTGGACGATTGGGGCAAATGGCGTTTGAATCTCTGTGTTATGAAAACCAAAATTTTGCTAATTTTATTCGTTTCAACGTTTGTCGCGTTGGCGCAAACCAATTCCGCACCAACCAATTCAGTTGCAGAATTTCGCATGGTTGGCAAAGTGAAATGCGATGTTAGCAAGTCGCCATTTTTGGATGTGACGATCCCTGCGGGATCTGAATTGCTGAACGCACGTGCAATTCAATTTAAGGGAGAGATTAAGCCCGTATTTGTGGGTTTGGCCTTTCCTCATGCAAAAACGGCTAGCCAATGGATAACTGTCGAAATTAAAAACTTTCCATACGATCCAAAGTATTTCACAAAAACCTATGGCCTTTCATATTACACAGGCCTGCCCGACCCAAGAAACGGTGAATTAATCCTAGAGGCTACGCTTTGTTAGTTGATCGCGGATACCATCAAATCTCGTTTATAGACTGCAAATGTCAGCAGAACAAGAAACGGAAGAAGTCTCCCGACCTATTGGGGGAATCACAAAACTCAACTGCAATTTTGGAGGTTAAGACAATCAACGTGTCAGAGAACGAGCTTGACTGGAAGGAGCGTGATCGGTTCCAAACTCGCACTGTCATGGGATTATCTGATGAATTCGGAAAGAAACTCCATTTAACCATCGCCAATGCGAAAGCTCAGTTGGATATGTATCCAAAATCAGTTGATAAGAAGATTGTGCTTTTATTGATTCGATTCGATATGGATAACGTGCTTGAGGCGCGTAATTATACTGCCCTTCAAAATTTGATTGAGGCGAACAAAATTGACGGATTGGAAATTGTTCATGATGTAATTTAGGCGCGTAAAGGAGTGCTGGTATCCGCGCAAAAATTATTGGAGACAATTGGAGACAGTTTTTGTTCGCATTTGTTCGCAAAGCTGACTTTCAGACGAAAAACATAAAGTGAAAAATCGCCAATCTTTACGAGGCTAAAACACGTTATTGCGAAATAATAAGAACCGGCTGGACAGGATTCAATTACTGTTTCCGTCCGGCAAATTCCCGCCGGGTCGCTTCAAGTCCGCGTTCGTAGCTGGCGATGAGTGTGTCCCACGCGGCGCTGGCTCCGGCATCTATCTCCTGCCGTGCCGGATCGGCATCAAACCATGAGAGGCTGCGGGCCATGCCTTCGCGGAACCGCACGGTGGCGGCGAAATCCGGCACAAACTTTTTGATTTTTGAATTGTCGAACACGGCAGAATGAGATTTATCGCCGTGCAATCCGCCTGCGAATTCCGGCAGGCAGGCCGTGATGAAATCCGACGCGATGTGTACCAGCTTCGGCCTGGGTGCGCCCGCCGCTTCCGCCACGGATTCGTAAATCTGATTCCACGTCAGTACTTCGTCCGATGTGATGTGAAAGGCATGGCCAATCGCGCCGCGATGACCGAGCAGCCCGACCAATCCTTTCGCGAAATCCGAGTTGTGCGTCATGGTCCAGAGCGAAGTCCCGTCACCCGGCACGATCACCGGCAGCCCACGCCGGAAGCGATCCACGACTGTGAAATTTTTTCCGCTGTTCACCGGCACCGTGATACGGGTTTCATTGTAAGTCCACGACGGACGAACAATCGTCGCGGGAAATCCCTCTTCCCGCAAAGCGCGCAGCAGCCGTTCTTCGCACGCCAGTTTGTTTCGCGAATAATCCCAGAACGGATTCACCAGCGGCGTGGATTCGGTGATCGGAAAATGCGCGACCGGTTTCTGGTAGGCGCTGGCTGAACTGATGAAAATATATTGCGCCGTGCGTCCACGAAACAGTGCGATGCGCGGTTCCAGTTCCGCCGGGGTGAACGCAATGTAATCCACCACCGCATCCCAGTGTTCCCCGCCCACCGCCGCCGCTGTCGCCGCCGGATTGGTGATGTCTGACGTGAGTTGACGCACGCCCGGCAGCGTTTTGCGCTGGCCGCGATTCAGCACCGTGAGTTCAAACCCTCGCGCCACCGCCAATTCTGCGCAGGCCGAGCTGATGACGCCCGTCCCGCCAATGAAGAGAACTTTCATGGTTCGTATGATCTGTGGTTGGTTTTTCCCGGCATAACCTGTTTGGCGGAGCGGAGGATGAATGCCTTACTGTTTCCCTTTGACCAGCGCTTCGACAACCGCAGGGTCGGCGAGCGTGGACACATCGCCGATCTGATCGGTCTGGTTTTCGGCTATCTTGCGGAGGATGCGGCGCATGATTTTGCCGGAACGTGTTTTCGGCAGGCCGGGCGCGAATTGAATTTTGTCCGGCACGGCAATCGCGCCGATTTCCTTGCGGACGTGCGCGGCAAGTTCTTTTTTCAATTCTTCGCTGTCGGCAATCCCGTCCTTGAGCGTCACGAACGCGTAGAGCGCCTGGCCTTTGATGTCATGCGGCATCGGTGCGACGGCGGCTTCGGCAACTTTCGCGTGGCTCACCAGCGCGCTCTCGACTTCCGCCGTGCCGATGCGATGGCCGGAGACATTGACAACGTCATCAACCCGGCCAAGCAGCCAGTAATCGCCGTCGGCATCCACACGGCAGCCGTCGCCGGTGAAATACATGTTCTTGAACGTCGTGAAATAAGTGTTCACGAAACGTTCGTGGTCGCCCCACGTCGTGCGCATGATTCCCGGCCACGGTTTTTTGATGCACAATTTTCCACCTTCATTCGGCGAACATTCCGAACTGTCATCGCGCAGCACAACCGGTTCGATGCCGAAAAATGGACGGTTCGCGCTGCCGGGCTTGAGCGTGTTGACGCCGGGCAGCGGTGTAATTAAATGGCCGCCAGTCTCGGTTTGCCACCAAGTGTCGGAAATCGGGCAACGGCCTTTGCCGATGATGTTGTAATACCACATCCATGCTTCGGGATTGATTGGTTCACCGACTGTGCCGAGAACGCGCAACGAGCTTAAATCATGTTTGTCCGGCCATTCATCGCCGAGCCGGATGAGTGCGCGAATCGCCGTCGGGGCGGTGTAAAACGAAGTGACTTTGAATTTTTCGACGATGCGCCAAAATCGTCCGGCGTTGGGAAACGTCGGAATGCCTTCAAACATCAGTGTCGTCGCGCCGTTGCAAAGCGGGCCATAAACAACGTAGCTGTGGCCGGTGACCCAGCCGACATCGGCGGTGCAGAAATAAACGTCGTCGTCGTGGATGTCGAAGACGTATTTGTGCGTCAGCGCGCACCAGAACAGATAACCGGCAGTGCTGTGAACGACGCCCTTCGGCTTGCCCGTCGAGCCGGACGTGTAAAGGATGAACAGAAAATCCTCGGCATTCATTTTTTCCGGCGCGCAATCGGTGGACGCTTTCGCCATCAAATCGTGATACCAAACGTCGCGGCCATACACAAAGTTGCACGGCGTTTCATTTCGTTTGACAACGACCATTTTTTTGATGCTCGGCGCTTTCTTCAATGCTTCGTCGGCAATTTCCTTCAATGGAATGGTTTTTCCGCCGCGCAAAGAAACATTCGCCGTGACGAGCAGTTTGCAGGTGGAATCGTTGATGCGGTCGGACAATGAATCCGCACTGAAGCCGCCGAACACGATGGAATGGATCGCGCCGACGCGCGCGCAGGCGAGCATGGCGACGGCGGCTTCAGGAATCATCGGCATGTAAATTGCCACGCGGTCACCCTTCTGGATGCCAAGTGATTTCAGCGCGTTGGCAAATTTACAAACATCCGCGTGTAATTCCGCGTAGGTGATTTTTTTGACATCTTCTTCCGGTTCGCCCTGCCAGATGATGGCAATCTTGTCGCGCAATTTGGTTTTGACGTGGCGGTCAAGGCAATTGACGGCCAAGTTAAGTTCGCCGTCCTCGAACCACGTGTGCTCGATTTTTTTTGCCGCTGAATCCCAGATAAATTTTCCGGCGACGGTTGGTTTCTTGAACCAGTCCAAAGTGTTCGCCTGTTCCAGCCAGAATTTTTCCGGCTCGCGGAGGGAATGTTCATACAGCGCATCGAATTGCGCCGCATTGAGCAGTGCGCGTTTCAAAACTTCCGGCGACGGCGGGAACGTGCGGCTCTCGTGGGACAGGGATTCGGTCGAAATGGTTTTATTTTGCGTCGTCATGCGCGTTTGGTTTGGTGCATTTCCGCAAAACTTTCCGCCCGTGTCAATCGCACTGGTGTTGACAAAGGAAGTTTTCTCCGCAAGTTTGCCGCGCAACAAATGGGCAAAGCACTCATCATCGCGGAAAAACCGTCCGTCGCCGGAGATATTTCCAAGGCGCTCGGAAAGTTTGAGAAGCACACTGATCATTACGAAAATGATGATTACGTCATTTCATCGGCGGTCGGCCATCTGCTCACCATTTGCGTGCCGGATCAGTTTGAGGTGAAGCGCGGCAAGTGGACGTTTGCCAATCTGCCGGTCATTCCGCCGCACTTCGATTTGCTGCCCATCGAAAAAAACGAGTCGCGGCTCAAAGTCCTGCTCAAGCTCATCAAACGCAAGGATGTGACGGCGCTGGTCAATGCCTGCGACGCCGGGCGCGAAGGGGAATTGATTTTCCGCTACATCATTCAATACGCGAAGAGCGAGAAACCGATCCAACGGCTCTGGTTGCAATCCATGACGCCGGCGGCGATCCGCGACGGCTTCGCGCATCTGCGCACGGACACGGATATGATGCCGCTGGCGGACGCGGCGACGTGCCGTTCGGAATCGGACTGGCTCATCGGCATCAACGGCACGCGCGCGATGACGGCGTTCAATTCCAAAACCGGCGGCTTTCATCTGACGACCGTTGGCCGCGTACAGACGCCCACGCTGGCGATTCTGGTCGAACGCGAAGAGAAGATTAAAAAATTTATCTCGCGCGACTATTGGGAAATTCACGGGACGTTCGCAGCGCAGGCAGGTGAGTATGTCGGACGCTGGCTCGATGAGAAATTTTCCAAGAAAGAAGGCGATGAACAACTGCGGGCGGAACGTGTTTGGGACATCCAATTCGCCGAAGCCATCAAATCAAAATGTCTTGGCAAGCCGGGCATCGTCACCGAAGAAAGCAAGCCGACGACTTCGATGTCGCCGTTGCTTTATGATTTGACCAGCTTGCAACGCGAAGCGAACGGGAGGTTCGGTTTTTCGGCAAAAAATACTTTGGGTCTGGCGCAGGCGCTTTACGAAAAACACAAAGTTCTCACCTATCCGCGAACGGACTCGCGCGCCCTGCCGGAAGATTACATCGGCACGGTGAACAGCACACTGACGATGCTCGGTGAAACAAGCTACAAACCGTTCGCCGAACAAATTTTGAAAAGCGGGTGGGTTCGTCCGAACAAACGCATTTTCAACAACGCGAAAATCTCTGACCATTTTGCAATTATCCCCACGACCGTCGCGCCGAAACATTTGAGCGAGCCGGAACAAAAACTTTACGACCTCGTGACAAAACGGTTTCTCGCGATTTTTTATCCGGCGGCAGAATTTCTCGTGACCACGCGCATCACGCGCGTCGAGCGCGAGCCGTTCAAGAGCGAGGGCAAGGTGATGGTCAACGCGGGCTGGCTCGCGGTTTATGGCAAGGAAGCGGCGGAATCCGACGACACGCCTGCGCTCGCGCCAGTGAAGCCGAATGAAACGGTCAAGACCGGGAAGATTGAAGTCGAAGCGAACATCACCAAGCCACCGGCGCGCTATTCGGAAGCGACGTTGCTCGGCGCGATGGAAGGCGCGGGCAAATTGATCGAAGACGGAGAGTTGCGCGAAGCGATGTCGGAAAAAGGTCTTGGTACGCCCGCAACGCGCTCCACCATCATCGAAGGTTTGATTTGGGAAAAATATGTTCATCGCAACGGGCGCGAGTTGCAGCCGACGGCCAAGGCGTTTTCAATCATCACGCTGTTGCGCGGGCTGGAAATTCCGCAACTGTGTTCGCCGGAACTGACGGGCGAGTGGGAGTTCAAATTGAACCTCATGGCGCGCGGGAAATTGAAGCGCGACGAGTTCATGAAGGAAATCGCGGACGCGACGCGCGACATCGTGGCGAAAGCAAAGAGTTACGAGAGCGACACCGTGCCAGGTGATTACGGCAAACTCAACGTGCCGTGCCCGAAATGCGGCGGCGAGATCCACGAGAACTACAAAAAATTCCAATGCCAGAAATGCAATTTCAGCTTGTGGAAAATCGTGGCGGGACGGCAGTTGGAAATTTCCGAAGTCGAGGAACTCATCAGCAAAGGCATCGTCGGTCCGCTGCAAGGTTTCCGCAGCAAGCAGGGATTTCCATTTGCGGCGATCATCAAGATGGGCGCGGAGTTCAAGCCGGAGTTCGATTTCGGCAACGACCAGAACAAGGAAGGCGAGGCGGGTGCGCCCGTGGATTTCACCGGCAAGGAACCGATCGGCAAATGTCCGAAATGCGGCGCGCGCGTGTTCGACGCGGGCATGAATTACATTTGCGAGAAGGCCACCGGCCCGGACAAGACCTGCACGTTCCGCAGCGGCAAAATTATTTTGCAACAGACCATCGAACCGGCGCAAATCGTGAAGCTGCTCGCCACCGGCAAAACGGATTTGCTCAAGGGATTTGTCTCGAAGAAAAACAACCGCAAGTTCGAGGCATTTCTCGTGTTGAAGGACGGCAAGACCGCGTTTGAATTTGCGCCGCGCGAGAAAAAGGGCAGGGCGGGCGCGGGCAAAACGAATACGGAGCCGCTGCCGAAGATTGATTTCGCCGGCAAGGAACCGATCGGCAAATGTCCGAAGTGCGGCGGCAAGATTTTTGACACGGAAGCGGGTTACATTTGCGAGAAGTCGCAACTGGATTCGCGCGCCTGCAAATTCAAAATCAACAAGGAAATTTTGCAGCAGCCGATTGACGCGGCGCAGGCGCAAAAAATTCTCGCCGATGGCAGGAGTGATTTGCTCGACAAATTTATTTCCAAGGCGGGCAAGCCGTTCCCGGCGTTTCTCGTGATGGACGAAAAGGGGAAAGTGACATTTGATTTTCCGCCGCGCGAAGGTGAAAATCAGTAACGCTTGCCGGCCGAAAGAAACAAACTATTCTAGCAATATGAAGGTAAAGCCTTTTATTGGGGTGCTTTTGCTGCTGCTGGTGCGGGATGCCGTCATTGCTCAACCATCCGCAAATTTAAGCCAGACAAATGCGCCGTCCCATTTCAGCCATCCGCAGCAAATCAACGGCGGCAAAATCATCTCCCGTGAGGGAGTGGCATACCAAGGTGTGGTTGTGCAGAAAGTTGTCCCCGATGGACTGGTGATCGCATACTCGCTGACGGATGGTGGGATCGGCATTGCAAAGCTTAAGTTCAAGGATTTATCCGGCGAATTGCAGCAACAATTTGGATATAATCCCGGGAATGCGGCAACTTTTGAAAATAAACAAAAGCAGGCGGAGGGACAGTGGCGGGCAAAATGGATTGCCGATGACGAGAAGGCCCAAGCCAAACATCATGAGGAGGAAATAGCCGATGCGGAAGGCCGTGCCCAGCGGGTGGGCACGGGTTTTTTCGTCTCGGACAATGGATATCTGCTCACCTGCTTTCACGTCGTAAAAGATGCCGCAAGCATCGAGGTGGGCACAACGCACGGGTTGTTTTCCGCAGAATTGGTGCAATCCGATCAGGTCAGGGATGTCGCTTTGCTCAAGGTGGCGGGGTCGTTTGCTTCGTTGCCTTTGGTCTCCAGCAACAGGGTGAAACTGGGTGAGCCGGTGTTCACCATTGGCTTTCCCGATCCCATGTTGCAGGGCTGGCAGCCAAAATTGACGCGCGGCGAAATCAGCAGCCTTTCAGGAATGCAAGATGATCCGGACGAATACCAGATCAGCGTGCCGGTGCAGCCGGGCAATTCGGGCGGCGCGCTGGTGGATGAACGTGGCAACGTGGTGGGCATTGTTGCGGCCAAACTGAAAGGGTCGCTGGCGGAACTGTTGGCAACCGGGGTGTTGCCGGAGAATGTGAATTACGCCGTTAAAAGTTCGTGTGCGAAGACATTGCTTGATTCCGTGCCGGGAGGGTCGCTAAAGGTCAAACCAGAATATCCATCCGACGACCGCAAGTTTGAGGACGTGGTTCAAGCTTCGCAGGACGCCGTGGCACTGGTGCTGGTGCAATAAAAATGAGTCCGGCACAACGTCGCCCCGCCGGTCTTCAAATCCACGACAAGTGGATCGGAAAATTCCTCGCGCATCTGGCGGTGGATCGCGGTGCGTCGGTATATACGCAGCGGAATTACAAACAGGCGCTGGCGGAATTTTTTCACTGGCATCAGGAGGAACGGCAATCGCCACCCGTTTGGGAAAAACTTCAGCGGGATGATTTTCGCAGTTTCGTGCGGTTTCTGGGACGAAACAATTTGAGTCGTGCGGCGACGCAACTTCGATTTTCCGCGCTGCGGACGTTTTATAAATTTCTCATCCGGCACGGCGGCGCAACGGTATCGCCGATTAAAAACTTGTCGCTGCCAAAACTTGAGAAGCGGCTGCCGAAATTTTTGACGAAGCAACAAATGGAAGCGTTGCTCATCGCGCCGATGCAACCGTTGACCGCGCCGAAAAAGAAAAGCGCCGGTCGGCCCCTCTCTGCGGGCATTTGTTATCGCGATGTCGCGGTGCTGGAGACGATTTATTCGTGCGGCCTGCGCGTGAGCGAGCTGTGCGGCTTGCGCGCCGAGGATATTGATTGGAGCGAACAAATCGTGCGCGTGCGTGGCAAAGGCAAAAAAGAGCGGCTCGTGCCGGTTGGTGAACCGGCATTGAAGGCGATTGAAAATTATTGGAACACATTGAAGCAGCCGCCCGCGGGGCAATTGCCGGTCTTTTTTGCGGAGACAAAAAAGCCCGCACCGCTCCAGCCGGTTCAGCTCGCCCGCCGCTTGAAACAATTTCTCGTCATCGCCGGGCTTGATCCGGGTTTGACGCCGCACAAGTTGCGGCACAGTTACGCGACGCATCTGCTGGACGCGGGCGCGGATTTGCGGAGCGTGCAGGAACTGCTCGGCCACGCGCATCTCGTCACGACGCAGGTCTACACGCACGTCACGACGGAGCGGTTGAAGAAGGCTTACGACGCGGCGCATCCACGGGCGTGAATTGAAATGAACGAACCGGTTGAATTTTAAGTCAGAAGTTATAATTGTGTGTGGCCTTTCCTAGTTTAGCGGGTTAAAAACTACTGAACTGATCGGAAAGACGATGCGAACAAGTATTTGACGCGTGGCGGCATTCAGGTGATTTCCGCCGCCGGAAAGACCTGTGAAATTCGGAATCGGATGACCTTGTGCCGATGCGGCAGATCAGACAACAATCCGTTTTGCAACGGGTCGCACGCGGCCTAAAGCACGACCAACCGAACGTAATCCCCGCTTCATTTTCCTGAATTCTGAATTGAAATGGATTCGAATCCGTCGCAACATTCGCAAAGTTACGAAAGCGCGTGCGCGGAAAATTCCGGCGGGAAAAAGCGGGAAACGTGATTGATCAGACACCGAAGAAAAAATTAAATTGTGTGTTGACAAGAAAGTCGTCGTCTCATAATTTGTTGGGCGTAGCAAGTCAGTAAAAAAAGTCAAACAGCCGATTGCCCCTCGAATTTTCGAGAGAAAATGAATGAGGGGATTGGTTTTTTGTCGTTTTGAGCATTGCTATCAGGCTGGACTATGATTCGAGTGCGCCCATGTAGCTCAGTTGGTAGAGCACGTCCTTGGTAAGGACGAGGTCATCAGTTCAATCCTGATCATGGGCTCCATTAAAAACGTAACGGGCAACGAACGAAACAATAACGCAGGAGAATAAAATGGCTAAAGAGCAATTTCAAAGAACGAAACCGCACGTCAACGTCGGCACGATTGGTCACGTTGACCATGGCAAATCCACTTTGACCGCGGCAATTGTCCACACCCAAAGCAAAAAAGGTCTGGCCCAGCCGATCTCTTATGCGGACATCACCAAGGGTGGCACGGTGCGCGACGACACCAAGACCGTCACCATCGCCGTCTCGCACGTCGAATACGAAAGTGCGACGCGCCATTACGCTCACGTTGACTGCCCCGGCCACGCGGATTATGTGAAGAACATGATCACTGGCGCGGCGCAGATGGACGGCGCGATTCTCGTGGTCAGTGCGGCGGACGGCCCGATGCCGCAGACGCGCGAACACATTTTGCTCGCCCGCCAGGTCGGTGTTCCGGCCATCGTGGTTTTTCTGAACAAGGTTGACCTCGTGGACGACAAGGAATTGCTCGACCTCGTTGAGATGGAAATCCGCGACCTGCTCACGAAGTATCAATTTCCCGGCGACAAGACGCCGATCATCCGTGGCAGCGCGACGGCGGCCATGGAAAACAAACCCGAAGGCGAAAAAGCCATCCAGGAATTGATGGACGCGATTGACAATTTTATTCCGCTCCCGCTCCGCGAAGTGGACAAACCGTTTTTGATGTGCGTCGAAGACGTGTTCAACATCGAAGGTCGTGGCACGGTCGTGACCGGTCGTGTCGAACGCGGCGTGCTCAAGAAAATGGAAGAAGTTGAAATCGTCGGGTTGAAGGAAACGCGCAAGACCGTGGCGACGGACATCGAAATGTTCCGCAAGCTGCTGGATTCTGCGAGTGCGGGCGACAACGTCGGCGTTTTGCTGCGTGGCACGAAGAAGGAAGAAGTGGAACGCGGCATGGTTTTGTCCAAGCCCGGTTCCATCAAGCCGCACACGAAGTTCAAGGCGGAAGTTTACGTCCTCTCGAAGGATGAAGGTGGCCGTCACACGCCGTTCTTCACGAACTATCGTCCGCAATTTTATTTCCGCACCTCGGATGTGACGGGCACGCTGACCCTGCCGACGGGCGTTGAAATGGTCATGCCGGGCGACAACGTCTCGGTGGACATCGAAATGCAGAAGCCGGTCGCGATGGAAAAGGGCCAGCGGTTCGCGATTCGTGAAGGTGGCCGCACCATCGGTGCCGGCCGCGTGTCGGAAGTCATCGCTTAACGCGTTTTGAAATTCGGGAGCTGGGAATTGAATGCCCGGCTCCCTTTTCGTCCAAAAAATGAAACGGTTTGACGGTTATAGGGCGTTAGCTCAATTGGTAGAGTAGCGGTCTCCAAAACCGTTGGTTGCAGGTTCAAGTCCTGCACGCCCTGCCAGCCGGAGAGGTGGCAGAGTGGTCTATTGCGGCGGTCTTGAAAACCGCTTCAGGTGAAAACCTGACGGGGGTTCGAATCCCTCCCTCTCCGCCAGCCTCCGCTGGATGGGAAAGAGTGGGAAAGAGCGGGAAAAATGGCGCGGAGCTGCGGCTTGGCAAGCTAAAGAAATTGTGAACGATTTAACAAAAATTTTGATTTGGGTGGTCGTCATCGGGGCGCTCTTCTTCCTCCTATGGTGGCAAGGGCAAATCCGCCGTCTGGCCGTTTATTTTCAAGAAACGCGCGAAGAACTGAAAAAGTGCTCTTGGCCAACTTTGGAAGAATTGAGAGGTTCGACTGCGCTCATCATTGTTTCAATCGGTTTGCTTGGGGCGTTCACCGTGGTGGTGGATTTCATTTTTAACCTGATTTTCATCAAGCTCTGATCATGCGCAATCAATGGTTCATCATCCAGACGCTTTCCGGCCAGGAACAAAAGGTCAAGGACAGCATCGAGAAGCGCGTTAAAACCGACGAGATGCAGGACTATGTCAAGGAAGTCCTCGTGCCGATGGAAAAAGTCGTCGAAGTGCGCAATCAAAAGAAGACCGTTTCCAACCGCAAGCTGTGGCCGGGTTATGTTTTTGTGGACATGGTGTTGCTTGATGAAAACAACCGGATTATCGAAGAGCCGTGGTATTTCATCAAGGAAACGCAGGGTGTAATTGGGTTTGTGGGCGGTGAACCGCCGGTGCCGACGCCGACCGCCGAAGTCGAGTCCATCAAGGCGCAGATTTCCGCGTCGGAAGAAACGGAAAAACCGAAGGTCAATTTTGAAGTCGGCGAAACGATCAAGATCAACAACGGGCCGTTCCTGAATTTTAGCGGCGTGATCGAGGAAATTGATCCCGATCGCGGCAAGTTGAAAGTGACAGTCAATATTTTCGGACGCAACACGCCGGTCGAACTGGAATACTGGCAGATTGAAAAAGCGTGAGATGGAAATCGTTGAATCGTGAATCGTCAGATCGGTTCGCAATTCAATGATGTAACAATTTAACGAATCAACGAACAACATGGCAAAGAAAGTTACAGGACAGATTAAATTGCAGATTGCCGCCGGTCAGGCAAATCCCGCGCCGCCTGTCGGCCCGTCACTTGGCCAGCACGGCGTCAACATCATGGCGTTCTGCAAGGAATTTAACGCGGTGACAAAAAATGATGCGGGGCTCGTGATTCCCGTCGTCATCACCGTTTACCAGGACAAGTCGTTCACGTTCATCACCAAGTCGCCGCCGGCGTCCATTCTGTTGAAAAAGGCTGCGGGCATTACCGCCGGCTCGAAAGTGCCGAACAAGGACAAAGTCGGCAAGGTGACGCGCAAGCAGGTTTTGGACATCATCAAGATGAAGTCCAAAGACTTGAACACGACCAGCGAAGAAGCGGCGTTCCGGGTCATTTCCGGCACCGCGCGTAGCATGGGAATTGAAGTTGTCGGTTAATAAAACTAAACTGCGGGAGAGTTAAAAACTCGCTTGCACCGCACAAAACAAAAATGCCCAGTAAACGATTCAAGAAAGCACTCGAAGTTGTGGATGCCAAAAAAGCGTATCTGCTGAAGGATGCCGTCGGCGTCCTCGCAAAATTTCCGAAGGCGAAATTCAACGAGACAATTGATCTCGCGTTCCGCCTCGGCGTTGACCCGAAGCAATCCGACCAGATGGTCCGTGGCACGGTTCCGCTTCCGCACGGCAGCGGCAAGACAGTGCGCGTCCTGGTTTTCGCGCGGAGCGGAGCGGCGGCTGATGCGGCCAAGGCGGCGGGTGCGGAAAATGTCGGCTTCGAGGACATGATTAAAAAATGCGTGGACGGCTGGTCGGATTTTGACGTGGCGATTGCCACGCCGGACGCGATGATCGAAGTCCGCAAGCTTGGCAAAGTGCTCGGGCCGCGCGGCCTGATGCCCAATCCGAAAACCGGCACGGTCACCGACGACACGGCGAAGGCGGTGAAAGAAGTGAAGGCTGGTCGCGTTGAATTCAAGACCGACAAGGCGGGCAATGTTCATGTGATCGTGGGCAAGGCTTCGTTCAAGCTGGAACACATTGAAGAAAATGCGCGCGCGGTCATCGAGGCCGTCGCGAAGGCGCGTCCGACGAGCGTCAAGGGCACTTACATCAATTCATGCACACTTTCGGCGACGATGAGTCCGCCCGTGCGTGTGGACGTCCGCGAGTTCGCAAATAATTAACCAAATTTTTCCCATGCGTGCTGAAAAACAATTATTGACGAAAGAATACGCCGCGCGGTTGAACGCCTCGCCGTTCTTCATCGTGGTCGGCTATAAAGGCCTCAAAGTCGCTCATCTGACCGAGTTGCGGAAACGTCTGCAAGCGGCGGGCGCGGAAATTCACGTCGTGAAGAATTCCATCTTCCTCATCGCGGCGAAGGAAGCCGGCATCGCTGATTTGAACGGCTCATTGGCCGGGCAGATGGCTGTCGTCACCGGACAAAAAGATATTTCCGCTGCGGCGAAAGCGCTGAAAAATTTCGGCGCGGAATTCGACAAATTAAAAGTCAAGTTCGGTTACTTGAACAACCAGCGTCTCGAAGAAGCGGGCATCATCGCCTTGGCGGATTTGCCGGGACTCGACGTTTTGCGCGCGAAAATTCTCGGCCTGCTCGTGGCTCCGGCGACGAAGCTGGCGATTTTGATCAACACACCTGCGTCGCAGTTGGCGCAAGTCATCAAGGCGAAGTCGGAGAAAGCATAAACAATTTCCGTTCCGTGAAATTTGCGGAGCGGAGTAACAAACAACAACAACGTAAATCGTCGGTTTGCAGGCCGTGAACTGAAATTCACCGTGGCCGCGGTGGACGACGAGACGAGAGAAAGAAAAGTAATATGGCTGACATCGGAAACATCGTGGAAGAATTGAGCAAGTTGACGGTCTTGGAAGCCGCCGACTTGGTGAAACAACTTGAAACCAAGTGGGGCGTTTCCGCCGCCGCGCCTGTCGCGGTTGCAGCTGCTGGCGGTGCTGCTGGCGGTGCTGCTGCTCCGGCGGCAGCGGCGAAGGACACGTTTGACGTGATTCTCGTTTCTGCTCCGGCGGACAAGAAAATTGCGGCAATCAAAGCCGTTCGTGAAATCAAGGCCGGCCTCGGATTGGCGGAAGCCAAGGCGCTGGTGGAAGGCGCACCGAAGCCCGTGCTGGAAGGTGCGAACAAGGCTGACTCTGACGCGGCCAAGAAAAAGCTTGAAGAAGCCGGCGCGAAAGTGGAAGTCAAGTAATTGCAGGATTACCGGGGTTACGGCGATTTTGCCGTCGCCCCTTTCCCGCGAAATTGCGGGCGCAGTTTTTTTGAATTTTGAGTTACGAAAATTCGAGCAGTAAAACCGGTTTTAGTTTTGGCAGGTTCGTCGTTGAACGCGGCGTGCCTGCCTTGTGTCGTTGAGTAAATTTACCGGCGCGGCGCTGTTGCCGGGCCAAACCAGAAAGTCCAAATGCCATCGCGAGCCACAGAAAGAATCAACTTCGGCAAAATCAAAGAGATTGTCGTGCCGCCGAACATGATCGAGTTGCAGACGAATTCCTACAAGGAATTCTTGCAAGCCGACGCGTCACCGAACAAACGCAACAAGCACAATGGCCTTGAATCGGTTTTCCATGAAGTATTTCCCATCGAGAGCTACGATGGCAAGTGCGTGCTTGACTACAAATCCTACGAGATCGGCGAGCCGAAGCTCGATTGGCTGGAATGTCTGCGCGAGGGCCTGACCTACGGCGCGCCGCTTTACGTCACGTTTGTGCTCAAGGAGGAAGCCAAGAGCGCGAAGGAGGAAAAAGTTTTCATGGGCGAACTGCCCCTGATGACGCCGCAGGGCACGTTTGTCATCAACGGTGCGGAACGCGTCGTCGTTTCGCAATTGCACCGCTCGCCCGGCATCGCATTCGAGGCCACACAGCATCTGAACGGAAAATTGCTGCACAGCTTCCGCGTCATTCCGGATCGCGGTTCGTGGTATGAAGCGCAGTTCGACACGAGCGATCTACTTTACGTTTATCTCGACCGCAAAAAACGCCGCCGGAAATTTTTGACTTCGACGCTGTTCCGCGCGCTGTCGTTCCTCGATGTTGAAAACACCGTCAACATGAAGAGCAAGGACAACGGCGAGAAAACCCGCGGCTCGGACGAGGAAATCCTCAAGTTGTTTTATGAGATCGAAGAACTCACGATCAAGGAAGCCGAGAAGCTCGAAGACTTGCCGAACCGTGTTTTGATTCGCGATGCGACCGACGAGGAAAAAGGCCTCGTGGTGGCGCGCGCGTTTGAGCCGCTGTCGAAGGCCGTTGTCAAGCAGATCGCCGAACTGGGCGTGACGAAAATCAAGGTCGTGGATACTTCGGTTGACGAAGGCATCATGATCAAATGCCTCAAAAAGGACCCGGCGAAAAACGAAGAAGAAGCGCTCAAGGATATTTACCGTCGTTTGCGTCCTGGCGATCCGCCGACGGCGGCGAACGCGCGCGCGTTGCTCAAGCGGCTGTTCTTTGATCCCAAGCGTTATGATTTGGGCCGGGTTGGCCGTTACAAAATCAATCAGAAACTCGGTCTCAAGGACAAACAGGAATCGCGCATTCTGACAAAAGAAGATTTGGTTGCCGCGACGAAGTATCTTCTCCGCCTCAAAAAAGGCGAGGGCAGCGTGGACGACATTGACCATCTCGGCAGCCGTCGCATCCGCACGGTCGGCGAATTGCTCGCCAACCAGTGCCGCGTTGGGCTGGCGCGCACGGAGCGTCTCGTCAAGGAACGCATGACGTTATTTGATCAGAGCATCGAGCAGATGATGCCGCAGAAGCTCATCAATCCAAAGGCGCTCTCGGCGGTCATCCGCGATTTTTTTGGCCGCAGCCAGTTGTCGCAGTTCATGGATCAAATCAATCCGCTGGCGGAGCTCACGCACAAACGCCGCTTGTCGGCGCTCGGGCCGGGTGGCTTGAGCCGTGACCGCGCGGGCTTTGAAGTCCGTGACGTTCATCCGTCGCACTACGGACGCATTTGTCCGATTGAAACGCCCGAAGGCCCGAACATCGGTCTTATCGCGTCGCTTGCGACCTTTGCGCGCATCAACGATTTCGGCTTTCTCGAAACGCCATATCGCAAGGTAGAAAATGGCCGCGTGACCAATCACATTGATTATCTGACCGCCGACCGCGAAGAACAATTCATCGTCGCGCAGGCGAACTCGGTGATTGACGACAAGGGACATTTCCTGACCGAGCGCGTCGTGTGCCGTTCGCGCACGGACTTCATTGACGTGGAGCCGAATAAAGTGGATTACATGGATGTTTCGCCGAAGCAGCTCGTCTCAATTGCCGCGTCGTTGATTCCGTTCCTCGAACACGACGATGCGAACCGCGCCTTGATGGGTTCCAACATGCAACGTCAGGCCGTGCCATTGCTCGTCACCGAAGCACCGCTTGTCTCGACCGGTCTTGAAGACCGTGTGGCGCGTGATTCACGCGCGGTTGCGACCGCCGAAGAAAGCGGCAAGGTTGCATCCGTCACCGGCAACCAGGTCATCATCACCGAAGACGGCAAATTGCCGGAAACGAAAAAGAAAATTAAGCACGATCCGGCGAACGGAATTCACGTTTATCCGATCCGCAAGTTCATGCGGTCGAATGCCGCGACCTGCATCAACCAGAAAATTCTGGTCGGCAAGGGCGATCATGTGAGAAAAGGGCAGGTCATCGCCGACGGGCCCTGCACGGAAAACGGCGAGCTTGCACTGGGTCGCAACGTGCTCGTCGCCTTCATGCCGTGGAACGGCTACAACTTCGAGGACGCCATTCTCATCAGCGAGAAAATCGTGAAGGAAGACATTTTCACAAGCATTCACATTGATGAATTTGAAGTAGCCGCCCGCGACACGAAGCTCGGGCCGGAAGAAATCACGCGCGACATCCCGAACCTCGGCGACGAGGCATTGAAGAATCTGGCACCCGACGGAGTCATCCGCATCGGCGCGGAAGTGAAGCCCGGCGACATTCTCGTCGGCAAAATCACGCCAAAGTCTGAAACCGAACTCGCGCCGGAAGAACGTTTGCTCCGGGCCATCTTCGGCGAGAAGGCGGCGGACGTGAAGGACACTTCGTTGAAAGTTCCATCCGGCACCTACGGCATCGTCATGGACGTGAAAGTTTCGTCCAAGAAAGACGGCGAACGCACGACCAAGTCGGCTTCGAGCGAGGAAAAACGCCACGCGAAGCAGATTGAGGACGATCACAAAAAGAAGGTTGACGAATTGAGCGACCAGTTGACGGAAGCATTGAGCAACATTCTGCTCGGCGAAAAAATTCCGCTCGACGTGGTGAATTCCGAGACCGGCGAAATCATCATCCCGGCGAACCGCAAGATCACGAAGACGTTGTTGCGCAAGCTCGCGACGGTTTATGACCGCATCGAGATTGATCCGTCGCCGATCCGCAACAAGATCACTGAAATCATCGGCCAGTTCAAAAAACGCTTCGATGATTTGCAGATGCAATACGACGAGGAAATGGAACGCGCCGAGGCGGGCGAAGGCGTCGAGGCCGGCATCGTCAAGTCAGTGAAAGTTTATATCGCATCGAAACGTAAATTGTCCGTCGGTGACAAGATGGCCGGTCGTCACGGCAACAAAGGTGTCGTCGCGCGCATCGTGAAGGAAGAAGACATGCCGTTTCTCGCGGACGGAACGCCCGTGGAGATTGTATTGAATCCGCTGGGCGTGCCGAGCCGCATGAACGTCGGCCAGGTTTTGGAAACGCACCTGGGCTGGGCGGCGAAAATCCTTGGATTGAAGTTTGCGACGCCGGTTTTTGACGGCATCAAGGAAAAGGATATTCGCGGCTATCTCAAGCAGGCGGGATTGCCGGAACACGCCAAGACACATTTGTTCGATGGTCGCACCGGCGACCAGTTCGACCAGGAAATTGTCGTCGGTTACATCTACATGATGAAGCTCGGCCACCTGGTCGCGGACAAGATCCACGCCCGTGCTGTCGGTCCGTATTCGCTTGTCACCCAGCAACCGCTCGGCGGCAAGGCGCAATATGGCGGCCAGCGTTTCGGCGAAATGGAAGTGTGGGCGATGGAAGCCTACGGAGCGGCTTACACGTTGCAGGAATTGCTCACTGTGAAGTCGGACGACGTACAGGGGCGCACGCGCATTTACGAAAGCATTGTGAAGGGCGACAACTCGCTCGAGGCGGGCATTCCCGAATCGTTCAACGTGCTGGTGAAGGAAATGCAGTCGCTCGGCCTTGATGTGAAGGTCGGCTACACCAATCCGGTGGATCAACCCGCCGAAACCGTCACCGAACTGACGACCGTGAACTGAAAGGAATTTGCGTATGACCAATAGTAAAGAAAACGCCCGCGAACTGCTCGGCCTCGAAAAAGTCAACCAGGTGGATTACATCGGGATCACGCTCGCGTCGCCCGACGCCATCCGCTCGTGGAGCAAAGGCGAAGTCAAGAATCCAGAAACCATCAACTACCGCACGTTCAAGCCGGAAAAGGGCGGCCTTTTCTGCGAACGCATTTTCGGTCCCGTCAAGGACTGGGAATGTTCCTGCGGCAAGTATAAGCGCATCAAACATCGCGGCATCGTTTGCGACCGTTGCGGTGTCGAAGTGACGCTCGCGCGCGTGCGTCGTGAGCGCATGGGACATATCGAACTCGCCGTGCCGACGTGCCATATCTGGTTCTTCAAGTGCATGCCGTCGCGCATCGGTCTGGCGCTGGACATGACGGCGCGTCATTTGGAGCGCGTGATTTATTACGAGGATTATCTGGTCGTTGATCCGGGCAACACGCCGCTGAAGCAGAATCAATTGTTGAGCGAACTGGAATGCCGTGAAGCACGGGAGACTTACGGTGCGGAAGCCTTCGTCGCCAAGATGGGCGCGGAAGCGGTGCGTGAAGCACTGGAACGCGTGGATCTGGTCAAGGGCGCGCAAGAGTTGGAACGCGCCATGACGGAAACCAAAAGCAAACAAATCCGCAAAAAACTCGCGAAACGCATCAAGCTGTTGCAAGGTCTCGGCTCGTCGAAGAGCCGTCCTGAATGGATGATTCTGACGGTGTTGCCGGTGATTCCTCCGGATTTGCGCCCGCTCGTTCCACTCGAAGGCGGACGTTTTGCGACGTCTGATTTGAACGATTTGTATCGCCGCGTCATCAACCGCAACAATCGCCTCAAGACATTGCTGCAACTCAAGACACCGGAAGTCATTATCCGCAACGAGAAGCGCATGTTGCAGGAAGCCGTGGATGCGTTGTTCGACAACGGCCGTCACGGTCGTCCGGTCACCGGCGCAGGCAACCGCTCGTTGAAATCCTTGAGCGACATGCTCAAGGGCAAGGGCGGACGTTTCCGTCAGAACCTGCTTGGCAAGCGGGTGGACTACTCCGGCCGTTCCGTGATCGTCATCGGGCCGGAATTGAAATTGAACCAGTGCGGTCTGCCAAAAAAGATGGCGCTCGTTTTGTTCGAGCCGTTCATCATCCGTCGTTTGAAGGAACTCGGCTACGTTCACACGGTTCGCAGCGCAAAGAAAATGATCGAGCGCCAGACGAAGGAGGTGTGGGACGTTTTGGAAGAGGTGACGAAAGGTCATCCGGTGCTGCTGAACCGCGCGCCGACGTTGCACCGTTTGTCCGTTCAGGCATTCGAGCCGCAGCTCATCGAAGGCGAAGCGATCCGGATTCATCCACTGGTTTGCACCGCTTACAACGCGGACTTTGACGGCGACCAGATGGCCGTGCACGTCCCGCTGTCCGTCGAGGCGCAGATGGAGGCGCGCCTGTTGATGATGGCGACCAACAACATTTTCTCACCCTCATCCGGCAAGCCGATCATCACGCCGACGCAGGATATCACGCTTGGTTGTTATTATGTCACCGCCGAACCGCGCAAAGCTGCGCCGGCAAATTCAAATGATTTGCCGCTGTTCGGTTCCAAGGAAGAAGTTCAGTTCGCCTACGACGACGGCGCGCTCAAGACGCACGACCGCATCCGGCTGGCGAATCCTGATTTTGGCCGCAAAACCGTCTATGGCGACGCGACCAAAAAAATCATTGAGACGACCGTTGGCCGCGTGTTGTTCAGCGAAATCTGGCCGGAAGAACTCGGCTTTTTCAATCGCTCCGCCGGCAAGAGCCAGCTTGGTGATTTGATCTGGAAGTGTTACAAATTTGCCGGTCACGAAAAAACCGTGATCATGCTCGACAAACTCAAGGAACTCGGCTTCCGCGAGGCGACGAAGTCCGGCGTCTCCATCGGCATTGATGACATGATCATCCCGAAGGAGCGTGACCAGGAAATTGAAGGCGCGCACAGGCAGATCAAGGAAGTCGAGAAGCAATATCGCAAAGGCGTCATCACGCCGGGCGAACGCTACAATAAAATCGTGGACATCTGGACGCATTGCACCGACCAGATTTCCAGCGTCATGTTCCGCACGCTCGAACAGAATCAGGGCAAGAAGGAATACAATCCAGTTTACTTGATGGTGGATTCCGGCGCTCGCGGCAACAAACAGCAGGTGCGCCAGCTCGCCGGTTTGCGCGGCCTCATGGCCAAGCCGAGCGGTGACATCATCGAAAAACCGATTCTTGCGAACTTCCGTGAAGGGTTGTCCGTGTTGGAATATTTCATTTCAACTCACGGCGCGCGCAAAGGTCTGGCCGACACTGCGCTCAAGACCGCCGACTCCGGTTACATGACGCGCAAGCTCGTGGATGTGTCGCAGGACGTGATCATTCAGGAGGAGGATTGCGGCACCACCAATGGCATCTGGGTTTCCGCTGTGTATGAAGGCGAAGACGAAGTGGTCAAGCTCGCCGATCGTATCGTGGGTCGTTTCTCATGCGACGACATCGTCAACCCGACGAACCCGAAGGAATTCCTCATTCGCGCGAATGAAGAGATTGACGAGGAAAAGGCGAAGCGCCTTGAAGCCACGGCCATTGACCGGATGCGGATTCGCTCGGTGCTGACTTGTGAAAGCAAGCATGGTATTTGCATCCATTGTTATGGACGCAGTCTCGCGACCGGCGCGCTGGTGAAACTCGGCGAAGCGACCGGCATTGTCGCCGCACAATCCATCGGCGAACCCGGCACGCAGTTGACGATGCGCACGTTCCACATCGGCGGCACGGCGGCACAGGTGTTCAAGGTTCCGCAGATCAAGTCGAAGCACGACGGCACGATTCGTTTCAATGATCTCCGCGTTGTTCAATTGGAGGACGGCAACAACATCGTCCTCAACAAAAACGGCACGATCTCCATTCACGACGAAAACGGTCGCGAACTGGAAAATCATACCATTGTCATCGGCGCGGTCATCTCCTTCAAGGACGGCGCGCACATCAAGAAAGGCGATACGTTTGTCCAGTGGGATCCTTATAACGTGCCGATTCTCTCCGAGAAGGCCGGCAAGGTTAAGTTCCACGACATCATCGAAGGCGTGACGATGAAACAAGAAATGGACGAGACAACCAGCCAGGAAGCCATGGTCATCATTGATCACAAGGAAGACCTGCACCCGCAGATTATCATCAGCGATGACAGGGGCGAAGTCGTGGCGAACTATCCGATTCCTTCCGGCGCCCACATTGTGCTCCATGAAGGCGACAAGATCGTGGCCGGAACGTTGATGGCGAAGACGCCGCGCAAGAGTGCGAAGACGAAGGACATCACCGGCGGTTTGCCGCGTGTGGCTGAATTGTTTGAAGCACGCCGTCCAAAAGACGCCGCAGAAATCTCCAAGATTGACGGTCTCGTGGACTTCGGTGCGAGCGTGCGCGGCAAGCGTTGCATTCTCATCAAGGATTCACAGACCAGCACGGAAGAGGAACATCTCATTCCGATTGGCCGCCACGTCATCGTCTTCAAGGGCGACATGGTCAAAAAAGGCCAGCAGCTCACTGAAGGCCCGATGGATCCGCACGAAATCCTCGATGTCTGCGGCCCGCAGGAATTGCAGGAACATCTGGTCGGCGAAGTGCAGGAAGTTTACCGTCTGCAAGGCGTGACGATCAACGATAAGCACATTGAAATCATTGTGCGTCAGATGTTGCGCAAAGTCCGCATCACCGAGGCGGGCGACACCCAGTTCCTCTGGGGCGAACAGATTGACAAGCTTGAATTCGAGGCCGAAAACGAGGCGGTCGAGAAAAAGGGTGGCAAACCCGCCGAAGCCTCGCCCGTGCTGCTCGGCATCACCAAGGCGTCGCTGGAGACCGACAGCTTCTTGAGCGCTGCGTCCTTCCAGGACACGACCCGCGTGCTGACCGAGGCCGCGACCCGCTCCAAGATTGATAATCTGCGCGGCTTCAAGGAAAACGTGATCATGGGTCACATCATTCCGGCGGGCACCGGTTTTGACTACCATCGCAAGACGCAAATCCACGCGCTGGTGGACATCCCTGACGAACCCGAAGTCGAGGAAACACCCGAACCGGTGGCGGCGGAAAACCCTTTGCTGGCCTGACTGTAAAATAATGATTCAATCAAAAGGCGTCCGGTTTTCCGGACGCCTTTTTTATTGGTTGAATGCCATCGGAGTCAACCAGCCCCCATTGGGGCGCAATTTGTCCCGGCTCAGTTATCCGGCGAATCAAAACCTCGTGCAGTCCGTGCAGTCCGCTGCTTTTTAATGCGTGCTCCTAAAAATGTTTTGAAAGCGTTTGGGATTGCCCCCCGTCCAAGGGATTCTAAACTGCTTTTGAGTCGCAGATCATCGTGCGAGTGGTTTGGGATTGCCCCCCGTCCAAGGGATTCTAAACTATAATCAAATTCCATATTGGCCAATGAAGTTGTTTGGGATTGCCCCCCGTCCAAGGGATTCTAAACTTCAAGGCGTCACGACGCCGTCGATTTCCAGGTTTGGGATTGCCCCCCGTCCAAGGGATTCTAAACTCGATTCGTGAATGTGACGCCGCAACGCTTGGTTTGGGATTGCCCCCCGTCCAAGGGATTCTAAACTTGCCAGCCAGAGCAATGCCGCGGCCTTTAGGTTTGGGATTGCCCCCCGTCCAAGGGATTCTAAACTCGCGTCCGGTTCGTTGCCCCAGATGTTCGCGTTTGGGATTGCCCCCCGTCCAAGGGATTCTAAACTCTTCCACAAAACCGCGACCGCGCCGGATCAGTTTGGGATTGCCCCCCGTCCAAGGGATTCTAAACTTGACGGAAAGTTTAACAAAGATTTGTTCCCGTTTGGGATTGCCCCCCGTCCAAGGGATTCTAAACTCAGCACGTATGGCTTTGGCATTGGCGACGGGTTTGGGATTGCCCCCCGTCCAAGGGATTCTAAACTGTGACAGTGTGCGGGATGCTCGTTCTCACTGTTTGGGATTGCCCCCCGTCCAAGGGATTCTAAACTGTGACAGTGTGCGGGATGCTCGTT
>Ga0182018_10000739_pt1 | contig 40765 bp, 35 predicted proteins | sample 812P2MmetaG_FD_120490 | JGI IMG/M metagenome (GOLD analysis project Ga0182018, IMG submission 120490) | Permafrost microbial communities from Stordalen Mire, Sweden - 812P2M metaG | ecosystem: Environmental > Terrestrial > Soil > Wetlands > Permafrost | place: Sweden: Stordalen | collected... | reverse complement strand
GGCCTGGTATGTCGTCGACGCCGACGGCCTCGTGCTCGGCCGCCTGGCCTCCGAGGTGGCGCGCATCTTGCGCGGGAAGCACCGCCCCTACTTCGCCCCCCACGTCGACACCGGCGACCACGTGGTCGTGGTCAACGCCGACAAGGTGGTCCTCACCTCGGGCAAGGCCGACGACAAGCTGGCCTATCGCCACAGCGGGTACCCCGGCGGCTTGCGCTCCACCACCTACGCCGAGTTGCTCGAGAAGTCCCCCGACGAGATGATCCGGCGCTCGGTGCGGGGCATGTTGCCCAAGAACACCCTCGGCCGCGCCATGTTGGGCAAGCTCAACGTCTACGCCGGCCCCGACCATCCCCACGCGGCGCAGCGCCCCGAGCCGCTCGATTTGCCGGCCGCCCGCCGGGCCGGCTGACGCCCGCCCGCGCCGGAATCCCCGCACGCGCACCACTGAAGGAGCACCGATGCCCGTACCACTGACCCAGACGACCGGCCGCCGCAAGCAGGCGGTGGCCCGCGTCCGCTTCCGGCCCGGCCAGGGGGCCATCACGGTCAACCGCCAGCCCATTGAGGCCTACTTCACCTCGGCCACCCACCGCATGCTGGTGACCGAGCCCCTCCGGGTCACCAGCACGGTCGAGTCCTACGACATCGACGCCACCATCGACGGCGGCGGCATTTCGGGCCAGGCGGGGGCCATGCGCCTGGGCATCGCACGCAGCCTGTGCGAGATGGACCCCGAGCACCGCGCCGCGTTGAAGCGCTCCGGGCTGCTCACCCGCGACGCGCGCGAGAAGGAGTCCAAGAAGTACGGCCTGAAGAAGGCCCGTAAGGCTCCGCAGTACTCCAAGCGGTAAGAGGTGGGGCCCGCACGCTTCGGCACCGATGGCGTCCGGGGTGTCGCCAACGAGGAGCTCACCGCCGAGCTGGCCCTGGCCCTCGGGCGCGCCACGGCGCGGGTCCTGCCCGCACCCGCCTTCGTCGTCGGCCGCGACACCCGCCGTTCGGGCCCCCTGCTCCAGGCCGCGCTGTCGGCCGGGCTGGCGACAGAGGGGGCCGATGTCCTCGACCTTGGCGTGCTGCCCACGCCCGCGGTGGCCACTGTGGCCCAACGGCGGGGAGTGCCCGGTGCCATGGTCTCGGCCTCGCACAACCCCTTCGGGGACAACGGGATAAAGCTCTTCAGCTCGCTGGGCACCAAGCTGCCGGCCGAGCTCGAGAGGGAGGTGGAGCGCGAGATCCTCTCCATCCTGGCGGACCCCGACCACCCGCCGCGCCGGCCCACCGGTCACGGGGTGGGGCGGATCATCGCCGACCCGGGCGCCGCCGACCTCTATCGCGCCAGCATGGTCGAGGCCACAGAGGGACGCACCCTGGCCGGCCTGCACCTCGTCGTCGACTGCGCCAACGGTGCCGCCAGCGCGTTCGCCCCCGAGGTGCTCGCCGCTCTGGGCGCCACCGTCACCGCTCTGCACGACACGCCCGACGGCACCAACATCAACGACCGGTGCGGGTCGACCGACCCCGGTGAGCTGGCCCGCACGGTGATCGCGCGCAAGGCCGACCTCGGGCTGGCGCTCGACGGCGACGCCGACCGGGTCATCGCCGTCGACCACACCGGAAGCGTGGTGGACGGCGACGTGCTCCTCGCCCTCTTCGCCCTCGACATGTCGGCCCGCGGGCACCTGTCCGGCAACACCGTCGTGGTGACGGTCATGACCAATCTGGGTTTCCGCCTGACGATGGAGTCCCACGGCATCGGCGTACGCGAGACCGACGTGGGCGACCGCCACGTGCTGGCCGCCCTCGATGCCGACGGCCTGGCCCTCGGCGGCGAGCAATCGGGCCACATCATCTTCCGGACCCGCTCGACCACCGGCGACGGCATCTTGACCGGGATCGTCCTGGCCGACCTCATGCAGCGCGCCGGCCGTTCCCTGGCCGACCTGTCCCACGGGCTGGTCGAGCGGGTGCCCCAGGTGCTGGTGAACGTGCCGATCCCCCAACCCGGGCGTCTCTCGGCCTGCGACGAGGTCTGGGAGGCGGTGGCCAAGGCCAAGGCCGAGCTCGGGCACGAGGGCCGGGTGCTGCTCCGCCCGAGCGGGACCGAGCCCCTGGTCCGGGTCATGGTCGAGGCCCGTCTGGCGGCCCAGGCCGACGCCGTGGCGGCCCAGCTGGCCGGCGTGGTGGAGGCGGCGCTCGGGCAGGTCGGGGGCTGACCGGCGGCGCTCGACGCCGCGGCTCCATACGGACCCGGCGAACCCCCAGGTAGCCTGGAGAGATGTGCGGCATCATCGGCGTGACCGGGGACACCGATGCCCTCCCCCTCATCCTTGGTGCGCTGCACCGCCTGGAGTACCGGGGCTACGACTCGGCCGGCGTCGCCCTGGTGGTCGATGGCGAGATCTGGCGGGAGCGCGTTGCGGACGGCAAGCACTCGGTGGCCGCCCTGGCCGCCCGCACCACGGCGGAGCCGCCCCCGCCCGGCCATGCCGCCGGCATCGGGCACACCCGCTGGGCCACCCACGGCCACCCGACGGCTGAGAACGCCCACCCCCATCTCGACTGCACGGGGCGCCTGGCCATCATCCACAACGGGATCATCGAGAACCACGCGGCCCTGCGGGCCGAGCTCGTCGCCGCCGGCCACGTCATGACCTCGGCCACCGACACCGAGGTGGTGGCGCACCTGATCGAGGGGCACATGGCCGCCGGCCTGTCGCTGGCCGAGGCGACCAGAGCCGCCCTGGGCGCCGTCCGGGGCGCCTTCTCCATCGCCGTGGCGCACGCCGACGAGCCCGAGACGATCGTCGCCGCCCGCCGCTCCACCCCGCTGGTCCTGGGGCTGCGCGACGGGGTGGCCCTCCTGGCCTCGGACATCCCGGCCCTACTCGGCCACGCCGACCAGCTCTTCGCCCTGGGCGACGACGAGCTGGCCGTCCTCACGCCGGGCCACATCACGGTCACCACTCTGGCCGGCCTCCCCGTCGTCCCCGAGCCGCTGCAGATCACCTGGGACCTCGAGGCGGCCCAGAAGGACGGCTACGAGGACTTCATGTCCAAGGAGATGCACGAGCAGCCTCGGGCCGTGGCCAACACCCTGCTCGACCGCCGGGGCGCCGACGGCCGGCTCGCCCTCGACGAGATGCGTCTCACGCCCGACGAGCTGCGCCGGATCGACAAGGTCTTCATCGTGGCCTGCGGAAGCAGCTACCACTCCGCCGTCGTGGCCAAGTACGCCATTGAGCACTGGGTCAAGTTGCCCACCGAGGTCGACATCGCGAGCGAGTTCCGCTACCGCGACCCGGTGCTGACCGAGCGCACCCTTTGCGTGGGCGTCTCCCAGTCGGGCGAGACGCTCGATACGTCCATGGCCATGAAGGAGGCCTCCCGCCTCGGCGCCAAGGTCCTGGTCGTCTCCAACGTGGTCGACTCGTCCATGGCACGGGCGGCCGACGGCGTGATCTACACCCGGGCCGGGCTCGAGGTGGGCGTGGCATCCACCAAGTGCCACCTGGCCCAGATCGTGGCCCTCGAGATCCTGGGCCTCACGCTGGCGCAGATCCACGGCACGCTGACGCCCGGCGAGATCGCCGGCATCCTCGACGAGATGGACCGCCTGCCCGAACTCGTCGAGCAGGCGTTGCAGCGCTCCGTCGAGGTGGACGACGTGGCCGGCAAGCTGACCAAGGCCCGTGACTTCTTCTTCCTGGGGCGCCACGTCGGCTACCCCATGGCCCTCGAAGGGGCGCTGAAGCTCAAGGAGCTGGCCTACCTGCGCGCCGAGGGCTACCCGGCGGGCGAGCTCAAGCACGGCCCCATCGCCCTGATCGAGAAGGGCACGGTGGTGGTGGGCATCGCAACCCGCAACCGGCTGTGGGAAAAGATGCTGTCGAACATCGCCGAGGTGCACAGCCGGGGCGCCACCGTGGTGCTGGTGGCCGACGACGGCGACGAGGAGGCCGCCGCGGTGGCCGACCACGTGCTGTGGGTACCGCCGTGTCCCCCCCTGCTCTCGCCTGTGGTCGGCGTGGTCCCGCTGCAGCAGCTGGCCTACCGGCTGGCCCGCCTGCACGGCCACGATGTCGACCGCCCCCGCAACCTGGCCAAGACGGTCACCGTCGAATGAGCGCCACCGTCACCGCGGCACGGCGGGACGCCGCCCGCCAGGCTGGTGCCCTCGTCGCGGGCGCCGTCGCGGGCTCGGTCGCCGGTGTCGGGGTGGATGTCGTCGACGTGGCGCGCTTCCGCCGCATCTTGGCCCGGCGCCCAGGGTTCGCCGCCCGCTTCTTCACCGACGCCGAACAGGCGGACGCCCGTCGTTCGCCCGACCCCTCGGCGTCGTTGGCCGCCCGCTTCGCCGCCAAGGAGGCGGTGATGAAGGCGCTGGGCACCGGCCTGGGCGGGTTCGCGCTCACCGAGGTGGAGGTACGCCGGGCGCCGGGTGCCGGGGCGACAGCCGGGGCCCCGAGCCTGGTGCTGCACGGGGTGGCCGCGGCCGTGGCCGCCCGTCGCCGGGCCGGCCCGCTCCACCTCTCGCTGTCCCACACGGCCGACGTGGCCATCGCCTTCGTCGTGGCCGAACGGTGCCCTCCGTGCGCCCCGTCCTGACCCGGGACGAGATGCGGGCCGCCGACGCCGCGGCACTCTCGAGCGTGCGCCACGAGACCCTGGTGGCGCGGGCGGGTACCGCCGTGGGCCACGCCGCCCTGCACCTGCTGGGCGGCGGCTACGGCCGCCGGGTCATCGTCGTCGCCGGCAAGGGGAGCAACGGGGCCGACGGCCGGGTGGCCGCCGCGCTCCTGGCCCGGCGCGGCGCCCGGGTCACGGTGATCGACGCCGCAACGGCGCCGGCGGTGCTGCCCCGGTGCGACCTGGTGGTCGACAGCGCCTACGGCACCGGGTTCGCCGGGAGCTACGACGCCCCGGAGCTGGCACCGGGCACGCCCGTCCTCTCGGTCGACATCCCCTCGGGGGTGGACGCCGACACCGGCGCCGCCTCCGGGCGGGCGTTCTGTGCCACGCGCACCGTGACCTTTGCCGCCTACAAGCCCGGGCTCCTCCAAGGTGACGGGGCCCGCCTGAGCGGCGAGGTGCAGGTGGCCGACATCGGCATTGCGCTGGACGCCTGGCGCGCTGCGCTGGTCGAGGACGCCGACATCGCCGCCTGGCTGCCGGCGCGGCCGCGCCAGTCGAACAAGTGGAGCACCGCGCTGGGCATCGCCGCCGGCTCGCCGGGGATGGAGGGCGCGGCCGCGCTGTGTACCCGCGGGGCCATGGCCGCCGGCGCCGGCATGATCCGGCTCGGCTCGCCGGGGGACCGTCCGGCTTCGTGGCCCATCGAGGCCGTCCGGGCCCGTCTGCCCGCCACCGGCTGGTCCGAGGCGTTCCTCGAGGCCACGCAGAAGTGCCTGGCCCTCGTCGTCGGACCCGGACTCGGCACCGACGCCGCCACGCGCCAGGACATCCGCACCGTGATCGCCCGGGCCCCGCACCCGCTCGTGGTCGACGCCGATGCCTTGACCGCGCTCGGGGACGTGACCGAGGCCCGCACGGTGCTCGCCGAGCGGGCCGCCCCGACCGTGCTCACCCCCCACGACGGGGAGTTCGCCCGCCTGGCCGGAGCGCCCCCCGGCCCGGACCGCCTGGCCGCCGCCCGGGGCCTGGCGGCCGCGCTGGGGGTCGTCGTCTTGCTCAAGGGCCCGCTCACTGCGGTGGCCAAGCCCGAGGGCGCCACGGCGGCTGCCTCCCCCGACGTGCTGCTCAGCGCCGCCGGCGTCCCGGCCCTGGCCAGTGCCGGGACGGGCGACGTCCTCTCGGGGATCATCGGCGCCTTCTTGGCCCGCGGGGTGCCGGCCCACCGGGCCGCCGCGCTGGCGGCCCACGTGCACGGGCGGGCGGCGGCGCACGGCTGGGCCGAGGGCCTGGTGGCGGGCGATCTTCCCATGCTGGTCGCGGCCTGCCTCACGGGGGCACGTACCCGTGGTTGAGGGCGTACGCGAGCGGCGGCGCGCCGTCCGCCAACCCATCCCGCCCCCTTCCGCCTGGGCCGGTGAGCGCGACGCGGCGGCCCTGGCGCAGGGTCGCTCTCGCCCGGCCTGGGCCGAGATCGACCTGGCCGCCATCACCCACAACGCCGGAGTGCTGGCGCGCCTGGTGCACCCGGCCCGCCTGTGCGCCGTGGTCAAGGCGCACGGCTACGGCCACGGCGGGCCGGCCGTGGCCAAGGCGGCGCAGGCCGGCGGGGCGAGCGGCTTGGCGGTCGCCCTGGTCGACGAGGGCATGGAGCTGCGCCAGTACGGCGTGCACGGGCCCATCCTGTTGCTGAGCGAGTGTTCGACCGACGCGGTCGAGACGGTGGTGGCCCACGGGCTGCGGGCCACCCTGTACAGCACCGGGGCGATCGAGCACTTCGGCCGGGCGGCCGCCAAGCTGGGCCATGAGATCCCGGTCCACATAAAGGTCGACACCGGCATGCACCGCGTCGGCGCCCCTCCCGACGAGATCCCGGCGCTGGTGCGCGCCGTCTCGGACGATCCGCTGCTGCGCGTCGAGGGACTTTGGACACACCTCCCGGTGGCCGACGGCGAGAGTGCCGACGACCGCGCGTTCACCCTGGGGCAGCTCGCGGCCTTCGACGACGTGGTGGCGGCGCTGGCGCGCACCTTGGGAGCCGCGCCCGACGTGCTCCACGCCGCCAACACGGCGGGCGCCATCGCCTTCCCCACGGCGCGCTACGGCATGGTCCGTTGCGGGATCGGGCTCTACGGCTACCTGCCGGGCCCGGCGGTGCGGACTGCCTTCGACGCCGCGTCCGGCGGGGAGGCGCTGCGGCCGGCCCTGTCCCTGCGGGCCCGGGTCGTCTCGGTGCGCACCCTCGAGGCCGGGGAGCGCCCCTCCTACGGCCGCCTGCGGCCGCTGTCCCACCGCGGCGTCGTGGCCACCGTGCCCATCGGCTACGCCGACGGGGTGCCCCGCGCCCTCTTCTCCCACGGTGCCAGCGTGCTCATCGGCGGCCACCGCCGCCCGCTGGCCGGGATGGTGACCATGGACCAGATCGTGGTCGACTGCGGCGAGGACGGCTCCGTCGCCCCGGGCGACGAGGTGGTCCTGCTCGGCCGCCAGGGGGACGAGGAGATCACGGCGGACGAGTGGGCCGCCCTGCTCGGCACCATCAGCTACGAGGTCCTCTGCGGCATCGGGCCCAGGGTCCCCCGGATCATGGTCAACCCACCCGGGCCCGACGCGGGCAACGGCACCCCCCCGACGCACTGAAGGTGGGGGGAAGGTGACGCCCGGTGCTGCTGCGTCGTCGTGGGAGGTCCTGCGCGCCACGGCGCTCTCGTGCACCAAGTGCCCGCTGGCCGAGGGGCGGACCAACGTCGTCTTCGGGGTGGGGGACCCCCATGCCGACCTCCTCTTCGTCGGCGAGGGCCCCGGCCACCAAGAGGACCTGGCCGGCGAGCCGTTCGTCGGGCGCTCGGGCAAGCTCTTGGACCGCCTGATGCTCGAGGAGATCGGCCTCACCCGGGCCCAGTGCTACATCGCCAACGTGGTGAAGTGCCGGCCGCCGCAGAACCGCGACCCGGCGCCGGCCGAGATCGAGGCCTGCCGCCCCTACCTCGAAGAGCAGATCACCCATATCAACCCCACCGTGGTCGTCGCCTTGGGCAACTTCGCCACCCGGCTCCTGCTCGACCGCGCCGAGGGCATCCGCCAGCTGCGCGGCGCGGTGTACCCCTACCGCTCCGGACACCTCGTCCCGACCTACCACCCGGCCTACGTCTTGCGCGCCGGAGGCGAGGCGCTGGCCGAAATGCGGGCCGATCTGATCCGGGCCAAGCGGCTCATGGGTCGCGGCACATGAGCGCCCGCCCGATGGTCGTGATGGAGTCGTGGTCCTGATGGAGTGGCCGCTGGTGGTGCACACCTCCTCGGTGACACAGACCAAGGAGGTGGCGGCGCGCCTAGCTCCGCTCTGCGCGCCGGGCGACGTGGTCCTGCTCGTCGGCGAGCTCGGCGCCGGCAAGACGGCGTTCGCCCAGGGGTTCGCGGCCGCCCTCGGCGTGGAGGGCCCCGTCACCAGCCCCACCTTCGCGCTGGTCCGCCAGTACAACTGCCACGGGGTAGTGGGGATCGAGACGCTGCTCCACGCCGACGTCTACCGCACGGGGAGCCTGGCCGAGGTGGCCGAACTGGCCCTGGCCGAGCTGGTGGAGGAGCGGGCCGTCGCCCTCGTCGAATGGGGGGACCTGGCCGCACCGGCCCTGGGCGACGATGCGCTCGTCGTGACACTGTCGCCGCCCGAGGGCGACGCCGGCGACTCCGCCGACCAGCGCGCCATCAGCATCGAGGGGCGGGGACGTTGGGCGGCGCGGGCCGGCGAGGTGGCGGGCGTGCTGTCACTCGGCGCGGCGTCGTTGGGCGCGGCGCGGCCGGCGTCGTGAACATCGTCGCCATAGAGACCGCCACCGAGACCGTCGGGGTGGCGGTGCGCACCGCGGACGGCGCCGAGGTCTCGTTCACTCTGCACGGGCGGCGCCGGCACGCCGAGACCCTGGCGCCGGCCCTTGAGCACCTGCTCGCCCAGGTGGGGTTGGCGCCCGCCGGGCTCCAGGTGGTGGCCGTCGACATCGGGCCGGGACTCTTCACCGGGCTGCGCGTCGGGGTGGCCGCCGCCAAGGGGCTGGCGCAGGCCCTCGGGATCGGAGTCGTGGGGGTGTCGAGCCTGGACATTTTGGGCCGGGCCGCCGCCGAGCGGGGTCACCGCGGCCGGGTGCTCGCCGCCGTCGACGCCCGGCGCGGCGAGGTCTTCGCCACGGTGGCGCAATGGGGTGGGTCCACGGAGGCCGCGGCCGGACCGGCGGCCCGTCCGGTTCTCGGCCCGGGCCTCTTCTCGCCGGGCGAGCTCGCCCGGGCGTTGACCGAGCTCGGAGGGGCACCGATCCTGGGGGTCGGCGACGGCGTGCAGCGCTATGCCGGTGTGCTGGGGGCGGTGGCGGGTATCTCCTGTGTCATGGACGCGCTCGGCGCCCCGCCCCCATTGACCCTGCTCGCTACGGCCATGGATCTGCTCGAGGCCGGCACTGCCCCCGCGGCACCGCAGTCCGTCGTCCCCCTCTACATGCGCGCCGCCGACGCCACGAGCAACTTCGCTCGCGCCGGCACCACCTGAGGCCGGCGGCGTCGTGGAGCTCCGCCTGGAGAAGCTGAAGCGGCGGGACCTGCGCCATCTCCTCCCGATCGAGGCGGCCGTCTTCCCCGAGCCGTGGAGCGTGGGGGTCTTCCACTCCGAGCTCGCTCTGCGTCACGGCCGCCTCTACCGCGCTGCCTGGCACGGGGACCAGATGGCCGGCTACATCGGCTTCATGATCGTGCCCGACGAGGCCCACATCACGACCATCGCCACGGCGCCGGCCTATCAGCGCGGCGGGGTGGCGCGCACCCTGCTGATCGATGGCATCCGCACCCTGTTGCCGATGGGGGTGAAACACCTCTCGCTCGAGGTGGCGGCCAGCAACGAACCGGCGCAGACGCTCTACCGGCGCTTCGGGTTCGCCCCCGTCGGCGTGCGCAAGAACTACTACACGGTGACCGGCGAGGACGCGCTGGTCATGTGGGTCTACGACATCGACACCCCCGAGTACGCGCAACGGCTGATTGAGCTGACCCCCTCGCAGTCCTGAAGCGGTCGCGGGGAGGCGTCGCGGCATTGTGGCCGTGGCGAACTGCGGAATCGTCGTACCGCTGCCGTTCTCGCGTCACGTGCTGTGTGAGAGCTGTGCGCGTGGGCTGCCCATTCTGCGGATGCGATGGTTGCGTGATGAGGCCGTTGTGGAATGAGGCAGTGGGTGGATGCAGCGGGCGGGAGCCTGCGCCGGACGTGGGAATCGTGCAAAAACCGAAGAAAAAAAGCAAAAGTGTGAAAACGGGTATTGCGCGGGTGCAGCGCCCGGCGTGACCAGGCGGTGTGCGCGGGCGCGTCGCATTGCGCGCGTGCACCGCGTCGCGCACGCGCGAAAACGCGAGTGGAGTTCCGCGCGTGGACCTGTAATGTGTCGGCGGGTGGTTTCATCAGACGGGTCGGCGTCTGTCCGCGTTTTGTCCGCGTTGTGAGCAGAGAAGGGTGCGACTTCGTGTCGAGCGTTTCGCCGTCCGCGCAGCAAGGTGACGCCAGTTCGTGGTCGAGTGTCGACTTGGCCGAGGTGCTGGCGGCGCTGTGCCTCCATTGTTCGGACCTTGCCCGTGTCGCGGCCTGTTCGATCGTCTTGAGAGAGATGTCGCAGGGCTTCTTCTCCGCCGCCGGCTCGGCGGAGTGGGCCTGCGGGCTCGACGACTTCCAGCTGAGCGAGGAGGCCGGCCCGACCTGGGAATGTTGCACGAGCGGCAACACCAGTCGCGACGTCGGGCTCGACCGGCACGGGATCACCGGTGCCGTTCTGGCCGACCAGGCGTCGCGGTACGGCATCGTCGGATGTCGGGCCGTGCCGCTGTCGAGTCAGGGCGAGATCGTGGGCGCGCTGAGCCTGTACTGGGGCGAGTCGACGAGGGAGAACACCCTTCTCACCACCGCCATCGCGGTGGGCGCGCTCGCGACCAGGGCGATTGAATTCCAGCGCGCCCAGGACAGGAAGCTCAGCCCGCTGGACCCTGATCCCCAACGCATAGCCATATTCGATGGGGGCGATCCCGCCTTCGTCAGCCGCGATACCCGGGCTGTGGCACGCGACGCCCGGGCCCGGGCCCGCGACGCCCGCGCCGAGGCGCGTGACGCCCGGGCGGCGGCGCGCGAAGCCCGGGCTGCGGCGCGCGACAACGAAGCTCGCGCCCGCGGCGGGCAGCTCAGCGCGAGCGGGGCGGCGGCGCTGGTGCAGGCACGGCGCGACCGCTTTGGCGCGGCGCGGGAACGCTTCCACGCCAAGTCCGACCGCGCCGCGGCGCGGCTGGACCGGCTCGTCTCGGCTGCTGAGCGGGTGGAGTCGTCCGTCGACGGGCTCACTGGCGCCTACCGCCGAGACGCCGGGATGCTGGAGCTCGAACACGAGGTCACCCGCGCCCGCCGCACGGGCGACCCGTTCGTCCTCGCCTTCGTCGACGTCAACAATCTCAAGGCGAGGAATGACACGTTGGGCCACCAAGCGGGCGACCAGCTGCTGCGCAGGGTCGCCGACACCATGCGCGCCAACGTGCGCTCCTATGACCTCGTCGTGCGCTACGGCGGCGACGAGTTCGTGTGCGGCTTCCCCACGTTGGACATGGACGATGCTGCGGAGCGCTTCGCCCGCATCAATCGCGACCTCGCCGCGCACGACGAAGCATCCATCGCCTTCGGGTTGGCCGCACTCGAGGGTGACGAATCACTGACGGAGCTGATCACGCGTGCGGACGACGCCATGTACGCGACCAGATATCGACGCGTGCATGAGGGCGACCCGGTCACCGTGCGCGAAGAGGTGTCCTCGACGGCCGAGTAGCCGGGTCCGGACGTTACCCCTCGACCACCACGCCGCTCCACGGAGCCAGGTTCGCCGTGCCGTCGACGGCCGTGCCCTCGAGAGCCCGGTCGGTGGCCACGGAGATCCGGCCCGCGAGCCCACTGATTTCCCGCGCTGTCTCCGACATGTTGAGGGCGACCACTGTTGCACTGCCCCGTGCAAAGACCCAGGTGCCCTCGGGTGAGGGCAGTGACCGGTAGGCGCCCACCGCGAGGTCGTCGTTCTGGCTCCGCCGCCCGATGGCCCGCCGGGTGAAGGCCAGCACCGAATCGGGGTCCGCCGCCTGGTCCGCCACGTTGCACTGCGCCGGGTCGGCCATGGGCAGCCAGGTCGGCACGCCGGGCGTCGTGAACCCGCCGCCGGGCGCGTTCGACCAGGGCATCGGCGTCCGCTCGGCGTCGCGACCCTTGTAGTAGGGCCAGAAGCGGAGGCCCACCGAGTCGCGCACGTCGGATTGCTCGATCGGCCCGTCGGTGAGGCCGATTTCGTCCCCCTCATAGAGGAAGGGCGTGCCGCGCAGGCAGAGCAGGATCATGAGCGCGCACCGCACCTTGGCCGGATCGCCGCCGGCCCACCGGGTGGCCAACCGTGAGACGTCGTGGTTCGACCCGGTCCAGATGGGCCAGGCGCCCGCCGGGAGGGTGGCCTCGACCTCTTCGACGATCGCCCGCATGGCGCCGGCCTCGAGCGCCGCATTGATGAAGACGAAGTTGAACCCGCCGTGCAGCTCGTTGTGCCCGTTGCCATAGAACTGCATGAGAGTGGATAGCTGCTCCACGTTGGTCTCGCCGATGAGCAGGCGAGTGGTGTCATAGCCGTCCGCGATATGGCGCCAGCGCTGCAAGATGTCGTGGGCCTCGGGGCGATCCGTGTTGTAGACCGCTTTCACCCCCATGAACTGCTGGTCCAGCGGGTCGTCCTCGGTGGCCGGGGGGTTGTCCCGCAGCTCGGCGTCCTTGATCATCATGTTGCACACGTCGATGCGGAAGCCGGCCACGCCGCGGTCCCACCAGAAGCGCATGATGTGGTCGAAGGCGGCGCGCACCTCGTCGCTCCACCAGTTGAGGTCGGGCTGCTCCTTTTCGAAGTTGTGCAAGAAGTACTGGCCACTGGCCTTGTCGAACTCCCAGGCCGGGCCGCCGAAGATGCTGACCCAGTTGTTGGGGGGCGCGCCGCCGGCACCCGGATCCGCCCACACGTACCAATCCCGATGCGCCGCGTCGCGCCCGCTGCGGGCGTCCACGAACCATGGGTGCTGATCGCTCGTGTGATTGGGGACGAGGTCGAGCAGGATCCGGATGCCCCGTTTCTCGCCCTCGCGGATCAGCGTGGCGAGGTCGTCCAGGGTGCCGAAATCGGGATCGATGTCGCAATAGTCGGCGACGTCGTAGCCCCAGTCGCGATTCGGCGAGACCGTGACCGGTGAGAGCCAGATGCCGGCGATGCCCAGCGCGGCCAGGTGGTCCAGGCGGCTGACGATGCCCGGCAAATCCCCGATGCCGTCGCCGTTCGAGTCGGCGAACGAGCGGGGGTAGATCTGGTAGAAGACGCCGCCGTGCCACCAACGGTCCGGGTCGGCGCCAGGGCCTGCCTCCGCCGGCGTCGCAGGTGGCGCTGGGTTCGCGGGGCCCATCAGACCGTGCCCTGCGCCGTCATGCCGCCGTCGACCACGATGCTGGTGCCGCTGATGTAGGCCGCCTGGTCGGAGAGGAGGAACCGGACCACCGCGGCGATGTCCTCGGGCTGGGCCAGGCGCCCCAGGGGCGTATGCGCTGTCAGATTCTCCCGCGCCCCGGGCAGTTCCAAGAGGGGGGCGAGCAGGGGTGTGTCCACGGCGCCGGGACAGACCGAGTTGACCCGGATGCCGTCGGGCCCCAGCAGTGCGCAAGCCGAACGGGTCAGGCCGAGCAGCCCCGCCTTGGACGCGCAGTAGGCCGGCAGGAACGGGTTGCCTATCCAACCCTCGATGGAGGAGATGTACACGATGGCCGAGCCGGGATTGGCTTCGAGCAGGGAGGGGTGCAATTCCCTGGTGAGGGTGGCCCCGGCCCGCAGGTTCACGTCGAGCACCTCGTCCCAGGTGAGGTCGTCGATCAGGGTGACCGGCACGGCTCCGGCGATCCCGGCCGCGTGGACGAGCCCACCGATGGTGCCGAGCTCTGTGCGCGATCGCTTCACTGCCGCCCGCAAGGTCGAGGTTTTGGTGACATCGACCTTGAGCCCGACGGCCCGCACGCCGTAGGCGTCGATGCAGCGCCGGGCCACCCGCCGTGCGGCGGCCCCGTCGCGATCCCAGATCGCCACCGCCCGGCCGACCTCGGCCAGGGCCAACGCGGTCGCCGCGCCGATGCCCGATCCGCCTCCGGTGACCACGACGCCCGAGTCAGGGGAGGAGGGTCCGCCGCCATGGGTGCGCCGGCGCGTGGAGCGCGGCGCCCGGCGGGGCCCCGAGGCGGAGGCGGGGGTGCCGGTGCCCGCCCGGGGGGAGGTGCGGGGGCCCCTGGTCGAGCTCGGGGCGGTCGCCCCCCTTCTGTTCACAGTCGCCATCGTCGGTCCCTTCAGGCTTTGTGGCCCGGTCCGGGGCCGGGGAATGCCCCTGGAGCGTACCGACCGGCGCGGCCGTCCGCCGAGGGCCCGGTCGCCCTTTTGCAATGACTGTTCGAAGACGAGTCGGCGACGGGTCGACCACGAGTCGACGACGGGTCGACCGCGGCTCCTCGACGGCTCCTCGGAACCCCGGTCGCGAGCCCCGATCATTCTGTGACGGGCCATCCAGCGACACGCCGTCGGGCCGGCCCCGTGGGCGTCCCGACAAGGGACCGCACGGCCGCTCTTGCCACCCGGCTCAGGGGCCGCTATCTTTGGCACTCTCAACCCGAGAGTGCTAATGAATGCCAAGGAGGCCCGTTCAGATGAAGCTGCACCCGCTCGAAGACCGGATCGTCGTCCGGCCCGGCGAGTCTGAAGAGACCACCGCGTCCGGCCTGGTCATACCCGACACCGCCAAAGAGAAGCCCCAGCAGGGCGAAGTGCTCGCCGTCGGCCCGGGACGCCGTGGTGAAGACTCCGGAGAGCTCATCCCGGTCGATGTCAAAGTCGGCGACACCGTGGTGTACTCCAAGTACGGAGGCACGGAGATCACCGTCGAGGGCGAGGACCTCCTCATCCTCTCCAGCCGGGACGTCCTGGCCAAGCTGAAGTAGCCAAACGACCACACCGCCAGGCCGACCGTTCGATCGGCCGGCCTGTGTGGGTCACCCACCCCTGAAGCACAAGGACTCGAGAGGAGTTCGTCACTGCCATGCCCAAGATCCTGAAGTTCGACGAAGCCGCCCGCCGTGGGCTGGAGGCTGGCGTCAACAAGCTGGCCGACACGGTCAAGGTCACCCTGGGACCGAAAGGTCGCAACGTCGTGATCGAGAAGAAGTTCGGCGCGCCCACCATCACCAATGACGGCGTCTCCATCGCCCGGGAGGTCGAGCTCGACGACCCATTCGAGAACATGGGCGCGCAGCTGGTGAAGGAGGTCGCCACCAAGACCAACGACGTGGCCGGAGACGGCACCACGACGGCGACGGTCCTGGCCCAGGCCCTCATCACCGAAGGGCTGCGCAACGTGGCCGCCGGTGCCAGCCCGACCGGGCTGAAGAAGGGAATAGAGAAGGCGGTCAATGCGGCCGTCGCCAGCCTGGCCAAGCAGTCCAAGGAGATCGAGGGGAAGACCGAGATCGCCCAGGTGGCCTCCATCTCCGCAGCCGACCCGGCCATCGGTGACGTGCTGGCCGACGCCATCGACAAGGTGGGCAAGGACGGCACGGTCACGGTGGAAGAGTCGAACACCTTCGGCATCGAGCTCGAGCTCACCGAAGGTATGCAGTTCGACAAGGGCTACCTGTCGCCGTACTTCGTGACCGACGCCGAGCGTCAGGAAGCGGTGCTCGACGACCCGCTCATCCTCTTCTACAACTCGAAGGTGAGCGCCGTGCACGACCTCGTGCCGGTCCTCGAGAAGGTCATGCAGGCGGGCAAGCCCCTGCTGATTGTGGCCGAGGACGTCGACGGCGAAGCGCTGGCCACCTTGGTGGTCAACAAGATCCGTGGCACCTTCACCTCGGTAGCCGTCAAGGCCCCGGGCTTCGGGGAGCGCCGCAAGGAGATGCTCCAGGACATGGCGGTGCTCACCGGCGCCCAGGTCATCAGCGAGGAGATCGGGCTCAAGCTCGAGAACGCCACGCTCGATCTGATGGGTCACGCGCGCCGCGTCATCGTGACCAAGGACGACACCACCATTGTCGAAGGCGGCGGCAAGACCGACGACGTCAAGGGCCGGGTGGCGCAGATCAAGCGCGCCATTGAGGACACCGACTCCGATTGGGACCGCGAGAAGCTGCAGGAGCGCCTGGCCAAGTTGGCCGGCGGGGTAGCCGTGGTCAAGGTCGGCGCCGCCACCGAGGTGGAGCTCAAGGAGAAGAAGCACCGCATCGAAGATGCGCTCTCCGCCACCCGCGCTGCGGTCGAAGAGGGCATCGTGGCCGGAGGCGGTACCGCGCTGCTGCGGGCCCGCAAGTCCGTCAACGAGCTGGCCGCCACCTTGACGGGTGACGAGGCCACTGGGGCCCGAATCGTGGCCCGCTCGCTCGAGGAGCCGTTGCGCTGGATCGCCTTCAACGCCGGGCTCGAGGGCGCGGTGCTGGTCAGCCAGGTCGAGGCGGCCAAGGGCAACATCGGACTCAACGCCGCTACCGGTGAGATGGAGGACCTGGTCAAGGCCGGGATCATTGATCCCGCCAAGGTGACCCGTTCCGCCCTGCAGAACGCCGCCTCCATCGCGGCCCTGCTCCTCACTACCGAGGCCCTCGTGGCCGACAAGCCCGAGAAGGCCGGCGACGCCGCCGCGGCCGCTGCCGCCATGGGTGGCATGGGCGGTATGGGTGGCATGGGCGGGATGATGTAACTCCGCCTCTTCCGCCAGCGCGCTGCTGTGCGGTTGTCGGTGTGGTTTGTTGCTGTGGCCGGGTCTTCGGACCCGGCCACAGTGCTTTCGCCGGGTCTTCGGACCCGGCTGCGAGATGATGAGCGCATGACCCTCGGGGCACGGATCTACACGGCGGCACATCTGCGCGGGACATTCACGTTGCGCTCGGGCCGGGTGGCGAGCGAGTACTTCGACAAGTACCGCTTCGAGTCCGATCCGGACCTGCTCCGTGAGATCGCCGCGCTGGCGGTCAGCCGCATTCCCGCCGGCGTGGACGGCCTGGCCGGGCTCGAGCTGGGCGGGGTGCCCATCGCCACCGCGATGTCACTGGCCACCGGCATTCCGGTGTACTTCGTGCGCAAGGAGGCCAAGAAGTACGGCACGGAGCGGATCTGCGAGGGCGGAGAGGTGCGCGGGCTCCGCCTGCTGGTCGTCGAAGACGTCGTCACCACCGGAGGGCAGATCGTCATGTCCACCGTCGACCTGCGCGCCGCGGGTGCGGTGGTCACCGACGCTGTGTGCATCATCGATCGGGAATCAGGCGGCGCCGACTTCCTGGCGCAGTCCGGGGTGACGCTGCACGCGCTGTTCACCATGTCCGAGTTGGAAGCGACGCAACATCGCTGAGCCGGAGCGTTCGCCGACCGGCATAACGTGAGCGGCATGGTGCGTCCAGTCCCGCCTCAGGTCATCCCCCGCCCCGCCGATTGGCGCCTAGGCGCGGCGTCCCCCTGGGCGCACCTTCCGCCGGTGGCGTTGCGCGGGATCACCGTGGACCGCGTGCTCGGTGCGCTCGAGGCCAGCGGACAGCGTGGACCGGCGCCGGAGGGCATCGGCGCGGAGCGGGTCATCGGGCCGGCCGTGCTGATCAACGAGGCCGACACGCCCGGGCCGCACGCGGTCAATGCGGCGGTGCTCGCCCTGCTCTTCGAGGAAACGGGTGAGGCCCGGCTGGTCTTCACCCGGCGCTCCTCGTCGCTGCGCTCCCACCGGGGCGAGGTCAGCTTCCCTGGCGGGCGCCTCGACCGCGGTGAGGACGCGCCGGGTGCGGCGCTGCGGGAGGCGTACGAGGAGGTCGCACTCGACCCGGCGTTGGTCACCGTGGAGGGATGGATCCATCCGGTCCTCACCGTGGTGACCGGATCGCTCATCATGCCGATCGTGGCCAGCACCCCGTCGCGGCCGCTGCTGGTGGCCAGTCCGGCCGAAGTGGAGCGGGTCTTCGATGTCGCACTGCGCGAGCTGGCCGACCCGGCGAACTTCCATGAGGAGCACTGGCGCATCGCCGGCCGCCAGATCCCCGGCAGCCCGGACAACTCCTTTTCCGTCTGGTTCTTCGAGGTGGCGGGCGAGATGATCTGGGGGGCGACCGCCCGGATGATCCACGAGCTGCTCAGCGTGGTCCTGTTGCCGGTCAGCTGAAGCGGGCGGGGAGCGTCCCCAGGGCGCCGAAGGTCACCTCGAGCGCATCGCCGGGAGCGATGGCCAGCGGTGCGATGAGGGAGCCGGCGATGATGCGGTCGCCCGGTGTCAGTTTGGCCCCGTGCGCGGCGAGAAACGAGCGCACCACCTCCACCGTCGTCTCCGGGTCCTCGCTGAGCCGGCCGGCGGCGAGCGGCGGGCCGCTGTCGTCCCCGGTGCGAGCGCGGACGACGCTGACCGCCAGTTCACTGATATCTGCCCCCATTGTTTCGGGGCCGAAGACGACCCCGCGGTGGAAGACATTGGCGGCCAGGATCCCCTCCAGGCCGCCTGCCGGCAGATCCAGGTCGACCAGCTCGAGCGCGGGGGCGAGGGCCGCCACAGCGCCGTCGGCGCCCACCCTGATCGCGACTTCTACCTCGAGCGCCGGCTGGTGCCACCCCGTCAGGGCAATGACGTCGCCCGGCGCACGCGCGGTCGAGTCCGTGAGGTAGCCGACCACGGGCCCCTCCAATCCGAAATTCTCCTGGATGGCGCGGGCGTTGAACCCTATCTTCCAGCCGATGGCCTCGGCACCCGTTTCGAGCTCCGCGGCGCGGCGGGCGAGCAGGGCGCGCATCCCGGCCGCCACGGCGGCGGTCACACTGTCATCTCGTGGGGTGGTGGCCACGAGCGGAGTCTCGCGCGAGCGCGGCCGCCGGCACACCCTGGGACGACCCGACACCCTCGCGGCGGGACCTGAAGGTCGCCGGAAGGGCGGGCGGGAGGGAGTAAAGTGGTGGATCGTCGGAGTGTCGGCCCGGCGTTCGCTATTGACATGCCGGTGTGGACCGTGAGCCGTACCGGCCCCATCGAATGCCGGAGGGCGACTAAGTGGCTGAGATCGAGATCGGCGTCTACAAGTCGGGACGTCAGGCCTACGGGCTCGACGACATCGCAATCGTGCCCAGCCGGCGGACGCGGGATCCCGAGGATGTGGACATCTCCTGGGAGATCGACGCCTATCGTTTCGAGCTGCCGCTGCTCGGTGCCGCCATGGACGGGGTCATAAGCCCGACCACCGCCATAGAGCTGGGCCGCCTCGGCGGCCTCGGCGTGCTGAACCTCGAGGGCTTGTGGACCCGCTACGAGGACCCGACCAACCTCTTCGACGAGATCAGGGAGCTCGACGACGAGAAGGCCACCGCCCGCATGCAGCAGATGTACAGCGAGCCCATCAAGCCCGAGCTGGTCACCGCCCGCATCCGCCAGATGAAGGAGGCGGGCGTCACGACGGCGGCGTCGGTCACGCCGCAGCGCACCGAGTCGCTGGCGCCGGCCTGCCTCGCCGCGGAGCTGGACCTGCTGGTGATCCAGGGAACCGTCGTCTCCGCCGAGCACGTGTCCAAGATGTCCGAGCCCTTGAACCTCAAGCGCTTCATCCGGGAGTTCGACCTGCCGGTGATCGTCGGCGGCTGTGCCTCGTACCAGGCCGGTCTTCACCTCATGCGCACGGGAGCCGTCGGTGTCCTGGTCGGGGTCGGACCGGGCAACGCCTGTACCACCCGCGGCGTGCTGGGCCTCGGGGTGCCCCAGGCCACCGCCATCGCCGACGTGGCCGGGGCGCGCATGCGCCATCTCGACGAGACCGGCGTCTACGTGCACGTGATCGCCGACGGCGGGATGTCCAAGGGCGGTGACATCGCGAAGGCGATCGCCTGCGGCGCCGATGCCGTCATGTTGGGGTCGCCCCTCTCCTCCGCCTTCGAGGCACCGGCCCGTGGTTTCCACTGGGGCATGGCGACCTTCCACCCCACCCTTCCCCGTGGCGCCCGGGTGCGCACGTCGGTGCGCGGCACCCTGCGCGAGATCCTGCTCGGCCCCGCCCACGAGAACGACGGCCGCATGAACCTGTTCGGTGCGCTGCGTACGGCGATGGCCACCTGCGGGTACGAGACGGTGAAGGAGTTTCAAAAGGCCGAAGTGATGGTGGCTCCCTCCTTGCAGACCGAGGGGAAGTTCTTCCAGCGGTCACAAGGTGTGGGGATGGGCCATTGAGCCGGACTCGGTGACCGACACCGTCCTCGTCGTCGACTTCGGGGCCCAGTACGCCCGGCTCATCGCCCGCCGGGTACGCGAGGCGCACGTCTATTCAGAGATTGTCCCTTCGTCCATCACCCTCGAGGAGATCGAGGCCCGCCAGCCCAAGGGGATCATCCTTTCGGGCGGTCCCAAGTCGGTCTACGCATCGCCCGCGCCGACCATCGATCCCGCGGTCTACGAGCTCGGCATCCCCATTCTCGGGCTGTGCTACGGCGCGCAGCTCATCGCGCTGCAGCTCGGCGGGACCGTGGAGCGTACCGCCAACGGCGAATACGGGCGCACGCCGCTCACGTCGACCGGCGCATCACCGTTGTGCGTCGACTGGCCGGCGCAGTCCGAGGTGTGGATGAGCCACGGCGACGCCATCACCGAGGTGCCGCCGGGTTTCGTGGCCACGGCGACCAGTCCCGACGCCCCGGTCGCCGCCTTCCACGACGCCGAGCGCCGCATCTTCGGGGTGCAGTTCCATCCCGAGGTGGTCCACACCGAGCGGGGCGGCGAGGTGTTCGAGCGCTTCCTCCTCGACGCCTGCGGGTGTCTCCCGGGCTGGACCCATGTCTCGATCATCGAGCAGCAGGTGGCCGCGGTGCAGGCTCAGGTGGGCACGGCGCGGGTCCTGTGCGCGCTGAGCGGCGGTGTGGACTCGGCCGTGGCGGCGGCGCTGGTCCACAAGGCCATCGGCGAGCAGCTCACCTGTGTCTTCGTCGACACCGGGCTGATGCGCGCCGGCGAGGCCGACCAGGTCGAGGACACCTTCCAGCGCCAGTTCCACATGGACCTGGTCCACGTGAAGGCCGCCGACCGCTACTTCGCGGCGCTCGAGGGGGTGACCGATCCCGAGCGCAAGCGCAAGATCATCGGGGAGCTGTTCATCCGCATCTTCGAGGAGGTGGCGCGTGACCAGGGCGCCGGTGACGAGGGTCCCCGCTTCCTGGTGCAGGGCACCCTCTACCCCGACGTCATCGAGTCGGGCAGCGACACGGCAGCGAACATCAAGTCGCACCACAACGTCGGTGGCCTGCCCGACGACCTGTCGTTCGAGCTGGTCGAGCCGCTCCGCCTCCTCTTCAAGGACGAGGTCCGTGCGGTGGGCGAGGAGCTCGGCCTGCCGCACGAGATCGTGTGGCGCCAACCGTTCCCCGGCCCCGGGCTGGGCGTGCGCATCATCGGGGAGGTCACGCGGGAGCGGGCCGAGATTCTGCGCAACGCCGATGCCATCGTCGTCGAAGAGATCCGCCGGGCCGGCCTGTACCGCGAGTTGTGGCAGAGCTTCGCCGTGCTGCCGGCCGTCCGCACCGTGGGCGTGATGGGCGACGGGCGCACCTATGCCTATCCCATTGTCATCCGCGCCGTCACCAGCGACGATGCCATGACGGCCGACTGGGCCCGACTGCCCTACGACCTGGTGGAGCGCATCGCCTCGCGCCTCATCAACGAGGTCGAGGGGGTCAACCGGGTGGCGCTCGACGTGACGTCGAAGCCACCCGGCACAATCGAGTGGGAGTGAGCACGGCGCCCGGGCGCGAGGGTCCACCCCAGTTGTTCGCCGCCGCCGCCGACGATTATGACGACGACGCTGACGCGGGTGCGGCAGCTGCGGCCGATGCGGCGGCGGCCGCCGGAGTGGAGATCGCTCTGGACCCCGACGTCGACACCGGGCCCGCGCCGAGCCCGCGCCGGGGCTCGGCCGCGGCCGCGCTGCTCGAGGGGCTGACCCTTCCGCAGCGGGCGGCAGTGGTGCACCGCGGGAGTCCCCTGCTGGTGGTGGCCGGCGCCGGTTCGGGCAAGACCCGGGTGCTGACCCGGCGCATCGGCCATCTGCTGGCCACCGGCGACGCGCCGCCCTGGGGGATCCTGGCCATCACGTTCACCAACAAGGCGGCCGACGAGATGCGCCGCCGCGTCTCCGAGTTGGTCGGGCCGCGCGCCGACAAGATGTGGGTCTCGACCTTCCACTCCTCGTGCCTGCGCATCTTGCGCAGCCACGCCGACCGGCTGGGCTACCGGTCCTCGTTCACCGTGTACGACGACACCGACACCCGCCGGCTCATCGAGATGATCGTGGCCGAGATGGGGCTCGACACGAAGCGCCTCCCGCCACGTGCGGTGGCTGCAGTGATCAGCCAGGCCAAGTCGGAGTTGATCGACTTCGAGACCTTCCGGGAGACGGCGCGCCAGGAACCCGACCCGTTCCAGCGCCGGATTGCCGACGTCTACACCGAGTATCAGCAGCGCCTGCTGGCGGCGAACGCCATGGACTTCGACGACCTCTTGATGGTGACGGCCAACCTGCTCCAGGCTTGTGACGACGTCCGCGAGTCCTACCAGGAGCGCTTCCGCCAGATCCTCGTCGACGAATTCCAAGACACCAACCACGCCCAGAACGAGATCGTCCAGCAGCTCGGCCAGGTGCACGGCAACGTCTGCGTGGTCGGCGACTCCGACCAGTCCGTCTACAAGTGGCGCGGTGCGGACATCCGCAACATCTTGGAGTTCGAGCGGGCCTTCCCCAACACCACCACCATCGTGTTGGAACAGAACTTCCGCTCCACCCAGACCATCTTGGCCGTGGCCAACGCGGTCATCGCCAACAACCTGGGCCGTCCTTCCAAGGAGCTCTTCACCGTGGGCGACGCCGGCGAGCCCGTGCAGCGCTACAGGGCCGAAGACGAGCGGGACGAGGCGTCGTGGGTCTCGAGCGAGATCCTGCGCCTGCGCTCGGTCGGCTTGGCCTGGGGCGACGTGGCCATCTTCTACCGGACCAACGCGCAGAGCGTTGCCTTCGAGACCTCATTCAAGTTCTCCGGCATCCCCTACAAGGTGATCGGCGGGGCCAAGTTCTACGACCGGCGCGAGGTCAAGGACATCCTGGCCTACCTCAGGGTGCTGGCCAACCCCGATGACGAGGTGTCGGCCCGCCGCATTGTCAACGTGCCCAAGCGGGGGCTCGGCGACACCTCGGTGGCCCGCCTGGCGGCCTGGGCGCAGGTGCAACGGGTCTCCTTCAGCGAGGCCGTTGACCGGGCCGAAGAGGCCGGTCTGTCCGCCAAGGCCCTGCGCGGGGCGGAGCGGCTCTCCAAGCTTCTGGCCGAGCTGCGTCCGCTGGTCTCGACCGTCAACCCGACCGACTTCATTCAGCTGGTGGCCGACCGCTCCGGATACATGGCCGAACTGGTGGCCGAGCACACCCACGAGTCGGACGGGCGGATAGAGAACATCGCCGAGCTCAGCAGCGTGGCCGGCGAGTTCGACGACGTGGTGGGCTTCCTGGAAACGGTTGCACTGGTGGCCGATTCCGACGAACTTGACGGTGACGGGACTGCGGTCTCGCTCATGAGCCTGCACACGGCGAAGGGCCTCGAGTTCCCCGCCGTCTTCGTGGTCGGCCTCGAGGACGGGATCTTCCCCCACTTCCGCTCCCTCTCCGAACCGGCCGAGCTGGAGGAGGAGCGGCGCCTCTTCTACGTCGGCATCACCCGGGCCCGCCAGCACCTGGCCCTCACCCATGCCTGGACCCGCACCATCTGGGGGCGGACGCAGCAGAACATCCCGAGCCGCTTCCTGGGCGAGATCCCCCCCGAGCTCGTGCGCGATGCCGGCCTGGTCACCACACGGGAGAGCCGGAACCTCTCGATCGACGACCGCTCGTACGCCAGCCGGTCCGGCTCGTCCTTCCTGCCCAGCAGCCCGTTGCCGACCCGGCCGGCCGGCCCGCGGGCCAGCAGCGGGGCCGAGGAATTGGGCCTGGTGGCAGGCGATCGGGTGGTGCACGACCACTGGGGGCCCGGCGTGGTCATCGACGCCAAGGGAGAGGGCGCGCGGGCACAGGCCACGGTCGACTTCGAGTCCGTGGGGAAGAAGAGCCTGCTGCTCTCGGCCACGCCGTTGCGGCGGGCCTGATCCCTGTCTGGCGCCCCCACGAGGGCGTCCGTATCATCGAGGCTTCATGAAGCGTCCCTACAGGGTGGTCGTGGCCAAGCCCGGGCTCGACGGCCACGATCGGGGGGCAAAGGTGATTGCCCGCGCACTGCGCGACAGCGGCTTCGAAGTCGTCTACACGGGCCTGCACCAGACCCCCGAGCAGGTCGTCCAGGCGGTGGTGCAAGAAGATGCCGATGCCGTCGGGCTCTCGCTCCTCTCCGGCGCGCACCTGACCCTGGTCCCGCGGGTGGTGAAATTGCTGGCCGACCAGGGCCTCGACGACGTGCTGGTCATTGTGGGGGGGATCATCCCCGAGGACGACATCCCGAGCCTGAAGGCGCAGGGGGTGGCCGCCGTCTTCACGCCCGGCGCCCCGCTCGACTCCATCGGCACCTGGCTGGGCGAGGCCCTCGACGCCCGTGAGGACACGCGCGCCTGACGGGCCGCCCCGCCCCGCCCCTCGCACCCGCACCCCGACACCACAGCCCCGAACACAACAGACCGCACCCCGAACACAACAGCCCCCGCATAAGGCAGAAGGAGAAGGCAACGCAGTGGATCTCTACGAGTACCAGGGCAAGCAGTACTTCGCCCGCTTCGGCATCCCCACCTCGCCCGGTGGGGTGGCCGACACGGTCGACGAGGCGGTGGCGCAGGCTGACGCCGCCGGCTACCCGGTCGTCATCAAGGCGCAGGTCAAGGTGGGCGGTCGCGGCAAGGCGGGCGGGGTCAAGCTGGCGGCCGACGCCGACGAGGCCCGGCTCCACGCCGGCAACATCCTCGGCCTCGACATCAAGGGCCACGTAGTCAGGCGCCTGTGGGTCGAGCATGCCTCGGACATCGCCAAGGAGTACTACGCCAGCTTCACGCTGGACCGGCCCAACAAGACGCACCTCGGCATGCTCTCCGCCGAAGGCGGCGTAGAGATCGAAGAGGTGGCCGTCACCAACCCCGACGCGATCGCCATGCTGCACATCAACCCCATCGACGGGCTCGACGAGGAGACGGCGCGGTCCTGGGTCGACCGGGCCGACCTCGACCCCGAGGCGCGCGCTCAGGCGGCGACGCTGTTGGTGCGGCTCTACCACTGCTACGTCGAGGGCGACTGCGACCTGGCCGAGATCAATCCCCTCATCCTCACGCCCGAGGGCAAGGTGCACGCGCTCGACGCCAAGGTGACCCTGGACGAGAACGCGTCGTACCGGCATCCCGAGTGGGAGGAGTTCGCGGCAGACGACGCCGATGTCGACGTGCGCGAGAAGATGGCCAAGGAGAAAGGTTTGAACTACATCGGCCTCTCCGGCTCGGTCGGCATCATCGCCAACGGTGCGGGGCTGGCCATGAGCACGCTCGACGTGGTGACCCAGGCCGGCGGCGAGGCGGCCAACTTCCTCGATATCGGCGGGGGGGCCAACGCCGACGTGATGGCCGCCGCGCTCGAAGTGATCAACGCCGACCCGGCCGTCCGCGCCATCTTCGTCAACATCTTCGGCGGCATCACCCGGGTCGACGAGGTGGCGAAGGGGATCATCGAGGCCATGGGCCGCGTCAAGCTGAACTCGCCGGTCGTCATGCGCCTCGACGGCACCAACGCCGTCGAGGGCCGCAAGCTCCTGGCCGACCACCTGTCCGACCGGTTGATCGCCGAGCCGACCATGCTCGACGCCGCCCGCCATGCTGTCGCCCTGGCCAAGGCCTAGGGGCGGAAGGGAAGAGGGAAACCAAACGTGAGCATCTTCGTAGACGAGACGACCACGGTCGTCATCCAGGGCATCAGCCCGACCAGCCAGGGACTGTTCCACGGCCTGCGCAACAAGGCCTACGGCACCAAGGTGGTCGGTGGCACCAACCCCAAGCGGGGCGGCGAGGTCATCGAGGGCATCCCCGTGTACTCCTCCATGGCCGAGGCGGTGAAGGATACGGGCGCCACGGCGTCGTTCATCTCGGTCCCGCCGCGAGGGGCGGCGGACGCCATCATTGAGGCGGCCGAGGCGGGCATCGCCTTCATCGTGTGCATCACCGAGGGCATCCCCGCCCAGGACGAGGCGCTGGCCTACAACCGCCTGGTGCGCGAGTACCCCGGTACGCGCCTGCTCGGGCCGAACTGCCCGGGGATCATTTCGCCGGGGAAGTGCAACATCGGGATCACCTCGGGGGACATCGCGCTGGCCGGCGGCCCCGTGGGCATCGTGAGCCGCTCAGGCACACTGACCTACCAGGCCCTGCACGAGCTCTCCCAGCAGGGCATCGGGCAGACCACCTGTGTGGGCATCGGCGGTGACCCGGTGCCGGGCACCAACTTCATCGACTGCCTCGCCGCGTTCGAGGCCGACCCCGAGACCAAGGCCGTGATGATGATCGGCGAGATCGGCGGCTCCGAGGAGGAGCGGGCGGCTGCGTTCATCGCAGACAGCATGACGAAGCCGGTGGCGGCCTACGTGGCCGGTGTCACGGCTCCCCCCGGGCGCAAGATGGGCCACGCCGGAGCCATCATCTCAGGCTCCCAGGGCACGGCCCAGGCGAAGATGGAGGCCTTGTCGGCCGCCGGCGTGTTCGTCACCAAGAACCCGACGGAGTGCGGTGAGAAGATGGTTGCCATCGTGCGCGGACTGGGCTGAGAGGTGGGAGAGGAGGTGCCCGTATTGCTCGACGACCTCGTCACTCTTGCCCTGGCGCGCCAGGTGCCGACCAGGGAACAGGCGCTAGCTCTCCTCGAGAGCGAGGATGACGATCTGCTCGACGTGGTGGCCGCCGCCGGCCGCGTCCGCCGCCACTTCTTCGCCAACCGGGTCAAGCTCAACCTGATCGTCAACATGAAGAGCGGGCTCTGCCCCGAGGACTGCGCCTACTGCTCGCAACGGCGGGGATCGGCGGCCGACGTCCTGCAGTACAACTGGATCGATCCGGCGCTCGCCGCCGACACGGCCGACCGGGCCGTCGCCGGAGGGGCGAAGCGCGTCTGCCTCGTGGCGAGTGGGAGGGGGCCAACCGATCGCGACGTGCAGCGCGTCGCCGAAACGGTGCGCGCCATCAAGGCGCGTCACCCCAATGTCGAGGTGTGCACCTCTCTCGGCCTCTTGACCGCCGAGAGAGCGGAGCGCCTGCTTGCCGCCGGCGTGTACGCGTACAACCACAATCTCAACACGAGCGAAGCCAATTACGGCGACATCTGCACGACGCACACCTATGCCGATCGCGTCGACACGGTGCGGGTGGCGAAGGACGCGGGGCTCTCGCCGTGCTCGGGTGCCATCTTCGGCATGGGCGAGACCGACGCCGATGTGGTGGACCTCGCCTTCTCCCTCCGCCGGAGCGATCCCGACTCGGTGCCGGTCAACTTCCTCATCCCGTTCGAGGGCACGCCGCTCGGCGGGGAGTGGCAGCTCACTCCGCAACGCTGCCTGCGCATCCTTGCCCTGTTCCGCTTCGTGTTTCCAGACTCCGAGGTGCGCATTGCGGGCGGCCGTGAGATCCACCTGCGCAGCTTGCAGCCTCTCGGCCTGCACCTGGCCAACTCCATCTTCCTGGGCGACTACCTGACCAGCGAAGGGCAGGCGGGATCGGCTGACCTGCAGATGATCGCCGACGCCGGATTCGTCGTCGAGGGTCAGGAGGACGAGACGCTCCCCGCGGCACGCCGCGACCTGGTGACGCTCCGCCGCCGGGGCCCCGGCACGGCGCTTCCAGCCAACGCGTAGCCGGCAACGGGAGGGCCTCCCCCCGTGATCTGACTCTCTGACTCCGCCGATGTAGCTACGTGAGCGTGCGCAATCTTTCGCGACTGGCCCCGTGCGTAACTGCCCGTGGAAATAAGGGCAAGAAGATGGCAGCGGCCATTACGACTCAGAGTTGTTCCATTGTTGGGCTTCCATCGGCCTCGTTGTGATACCCGCCCGTGACACTCGAGTATATGAATCGTCCCAATTGAATTGTTCTCAATTCCCGTCGGTTATGGGGACTGATGCGTGAGAGGTCCGAAGCGCCCCCACACAAGACGCCGCGCTCGCCGCGCTATATCCGCATGTTTGGAGTCCTCCTTACTGCTGTGATGCTCCTCGCTGCGGTCGGGGGTACGGCTGCCACCTATCGGTTGGGTCAATCAGCAGAGAGCGATAACGCGCTGGCTATCAACGCCTTTGACCTCAACAGTGCTTTGCGGCAGATTTCGGGCAATCTCCAGCTGCCAAACCTCGAGCAGACGGCATCCCTCAAAAAGGAGACTCAGTCGGTCGTCTCCGGAGCACGCCAAAGCATCGCATTGGTTCGTTCTGACGGAACACTGTCACCTTTGATGAAACTGGCAATTGACCGCTCGACGGCGTATCTCAATGCCGTCGAAGGTGTTGTCAGGGCACATTCGTCTGACGCGCCGAGCCAGGTTCAGTCGGCTGATTCCCTCAGCGATCTCGTTGACCAAGCCGCTACCGAGGCGCAGGGGTCCGCGCACGCAGCATCCGTCGATGAGAGAACAGGAGGAATCGCCATATTGCTGCTCGTCCTCCTGCTCGTCGTTGCCGGGGTGCTTTGGCAAGGACGGCAGCGTCGACGCTCGGCGGTCATTGCATCCCAGGCCGAAGGGCTTGCCGATTTTGAGGCGATGATCGAGAACAGTACTGACCTCTTCTTTTTGACTGACACCGACAATCGAACGCAGTACTGCAGCCCATCGGCCGCTCGCTTCTTTGGCATGTCGGCCGCGGAGATAGCCGACGCACCGATTGGCCAGTTCATTAACGATGACGATCTCGTCAAGGCCACTGCTGCCTTCAACACGGTGAGGGCCGTCGGGGCCGCTGGACCGTTCGACCTGAGTGTCCGTCACCACGACGGCGGGTGGCGGACCATCGAGGTTATGGCAAACGATTTGTCGCTCGCATCGAGCGGACATGCGGTGGCATGGCATACGCGTGACGTCACTGATCGCCGGGTCCTCGAAGAGCAACTTACCCGCCAAGCATTCGAGGATCCGCTTACCGGCCTCGCCAATCGGGCGCTCTTCCGTGACCGACTCGCCCACGCCCTCGCACGGCTAAGTCGTTCGACTCGCTCGATAGCGGTACTTATGCTTGACCTCGATGGCTTCAAGGCGATCAACGACAGCATGGGTCACGACGCCGGTGACGAAGCACTCAAAGAGATTGCCGCACGAATAAGTGGCGCCGCCCGACCGGGTGATACGGTCGGGCGTCTCGGCGGAGACGAATTTACTGTCCTCCTTGACGAGCTCGAGGATGTCACCTTTGCCGACGAAGTGGCGGACCGGATCCTCGAACTCGTCCGACAGCCGCTCCTCATCCAGAACGTCAACTTGCGGGTAAGTGCGAGTATTGGTATCGCTGTTTCGGACACGCACGAGATGACGCCCGAAGAGCTCATGCGCGATGCCGACATTGCGATGTATAGGGCCAAGGGAGACGGGCGCGATCGCCGGGTTGCCTTCGAGCCTGCCATGCACACGCGTGCCACGAAACAGCTACGAATCTCCCAAGATCTGGCCCATGCGCTTGATCGAGATGAACTGGCTCTCTACTACCAAGCGATCGTCGATCTCGAGGACGGGGTGCCCCAAGGGGTAGAAGCCCTCATTCGTTGGCACCACCGTGATCTAGGACTGGTCGCGCCCAACGACTTCATCTCGATTGCCGAGCAGAACGGACTCATCCTGCCGATCGGTCGCTGGGTTCTTGAGCAAGCCTGTGCGCAAGCGGTCGCGTGGCACTCAGAACCTCCAGAGGAGCAGAAGTTGACGATGAGTGTCAACGTGTCCGGTCGACAGCTCAACCACGACAGCCTGGTCCCTGACGTACGACGAATTCTTGCCAATTCGGGTCTCGATCCCCAGTACCTCATTCTCGAAGTCACCGAGAGCGTGGTGATGAGCGATATCGACATGGTCATCAGGCGCTTGAACGATCTCAAGGCGCTCGGCATCTCGATTGCCATTGACGACTTCGGGACCGGCTACAGCTCTCTTGCTTACCTTCGCCAACTTCCGGTGGACATTCTGAAAATAGACAAAGCGTTCATCGATGCAGCTGCCTCGGGAGATCCGGGCGGGGACGCGATTATGCGTGCGATTGTTCATCTCAGCGAGGGCCTCCACCTCAAGACCATCGCAGAGGGAGTGGAGGACGCCAGCCAGGCGTTGCACATCAAGGAGCTTGGTTGTCAATCGGCGCAGGGTTTCTTATTCTCCCGTCCCATGCCGCCTGATGATATTGGGGCGTTCCTTGCGGCCAGTACGAGGATGGCCATCCGCTCGTGACGAGGAGACACCCCTCACTCCGATTTCTCTGAGAGGCCGAAGTTGGCCCGGAAAACTGGTATTGCACATTGCAAAAGTTGGCCAATTGTTGAGATGGCATAGCGCAGTTCGTGTTGTACGTCACCCATAGTTGGCCTCATGGAAGCGTCGGTCCATCAACGCATCTTGCGCAGTCGAGACGCTCCCAAAAGCGGGAGGTGTGAGTGCGCTGGTGTAGAACCTTCACGTTGCTCGCGATCGCCGGGCTCGTTCTGAGCGCCTTAGTCGTTGTCCCTGAGAATTCCGCCAGCGCGGGTATGCCATCAGGGGTGTGGACCAAATGGCCCACTCCTCACGGACTGCAAGCGATGCGCCTTCCCGTGCAGACCGGATTCAATGGCCATTGACCACCCGCGCATCATTAGGTTTTCGGCGCGGCCATGGCGCCGGCGTCGATCCCATCGTGGCGCGCCACCCCTGGGTATACCGAAGTTGCGCGCCGCCACGCCCGGCAGGGGGCGTCTGGACGCCCCACCACGAGCCAGTCACGACGACATGGCCGCGAGCAAGCCACCACGAGAAGGAGGACGATGCCGCTCAGGCGACGCCAAAGTGCGACGATAAAGCGAGGCCGAAGGGTTACGCCGTCGGCGGCCGTCGTGGCGGTACTGTGCGCAACGGTACTGTGCGCCGGCGCGTCGCTGCTCGTTGGTCCTCCGCCGGCGGGTGCCGTCGCGACCGCCCACCAAAGCCCCGCCACCTTCGCGTTCGACCCGTCCTCCACTCCGGCGTACAACGGTGACGCCGGTGATCCCGACGTGGTCGAGTCGGGAGGGATCTATTACGCGTTCAGCACCGGCACCGCGCTGGGCAACCACATCCAGGCGCTCGTCGACACCTCGGGCACGCCCACGTCGGGTTGGCAGAGCTATACCGGAACGTCGTCGGGGTCGACCGCGCTGGCGAACCCACCGGCGTGGGAGCAGATCGACACCCAGACGTCGCCCGGCGTCTTCTTCTACGACAACCAGTGGGTGATGTTCTACGACGCCGCCCAGGCGGGACACGCCTCGGACACCGGGTTCGACTGCCTGTCGGTGGCCACCACCGCAACGCTCAGCCCCGGCGACGCCAACATGACGGACGACACCACCGGCCCGCTGCTCTGCCAATCCAACCTCGGCGGCGCCATCGATCCCAGCCCCTTCATCGACCCGGTCACCAACACTCCCTGGTTGGTGTGGAAGTCCAACGACGGGGGATCGACCCAGCCGGCCGGCATCTGGACCGAGGAGCTCGACAGCACCGGCACCGGGTTCCTGCCCGGCACCAGCCCCACCCAGATCTTCTACAACGACACGGCGGCCTACCCCTGGGAGACCACGGTCGAGGACCCGTCGATGGCCTACCTCAATGGCCAGTTCTACCTGCTCTTCAGCGGGGGGGTCTACACCACGGCGAGCTACAGCGAGGGGTTCGCCACCTGCGCGTCGCCCACGAGCACGTGCGTCCAGACCGACCCCGACCAGATCCTTTCCTCCTATGGGACGGTGGCCGGCCCCGGTGGTGGCTCGTGGTTCGTGGACGCCGCCGGCCAGCTCTGGCTGGCCTACGGCGGCTGGAGCTCGGGGTGCACGAACTACTCGTGCGGGGGTGCCCGCCGGCTCTTCGTGACCAAGGCGATCTTCACCGGTGCCAGCGGCCTCAACGAGCCGGCAGTGGGCTTGACGGTCACACCCGACGGCGCGGGGTACTCGCTTGCGGCCTCCGACGGCGGCATCTTCACCTACGGCGACGCCCACTTCTTCGGCTCCACCGGGGCGCTGCATCTCAACGCGCCCATCGTGGGCATGGCGGTCACACCCGACGGCAATGGGTATTGGTTGGTGGCCTCCGACGGAGGGATCTTCACCTTCGGGGACGCCCACTTCTTCGGCTCCACCGGCGCCATACGCCTGAACCGGCCCATCGTCGGCATGGCGGCCACGCCCGACGGCAATGGGTATTGGTTGGTGGCCTCCGACGGGGGGATCTTCACCTTCGGGGACGCCAGATTCTTCGGCTCCACCGGCGCCATACACCTCAACCGGCCCATCGTCGGCATGGCGGCCACGCCCGATGGGGGTGGCTACCGCCTGGTGGCCTCCGACGGCGGCATCTTCGACTTCGGCGATGCCCAATTCCTCGGCTCCACCGGCAATATGCACCTGAACCGGCCCATCGTCGGCATGGCGGCCACGCCCGATGGGGGTGGCTACCGCCTGGTGGCTTCCGACGGCGGCATCTTCGACTTCGGCGACGCCAAATTCTTGGGCTCCACCGGCAACATCGCGCTCAACGCGCCCATCGTCGCTATGGCGGCCACGCCCGACGGCAATGGGTATTGGCTGGTGGCCTCCGACGGCGGCATCTTCACCTTCGGTGATGCCTCGTTCTTCGGCTCGCCCGCCTGACTTGGCCGCCTGACTCACCCGGCTGAGTCGTCGGCGTGAGCCGCCCGCTGCCGGGTGGCCGCGGTGCGCACAACGGGAATGGCAGCGCGCTCCGCGGCGGTAGCGTGACTCCCGTGCGCGTCGGTGTCCTTGTCTCGGGAAGCGGGACGATCCTCCATGCCATGTTCGACGTCGGCCTCCCCGTCACCACCGTGATCTCCGACCGCCCCTGCGCCGCGCTCGAGCTGGCCTGCGCGCACGGCGCGGCCGGCGAGCTGATCGACCGCAAGGTCTATGGGGGGTTCGGGCCGGCATTCGACCGCGAGGGCTACACCGCCACGGTGGCGGCCACGCTGGTGGCCCACCAGGTGGACCTGGTGGCCATGGCCGGCTTCGGCACCGTGCTGGGCCAGTCCGTGCACCAGGCCTTCCCCGCGCGCATCCTCAACACGCACCCTGCCCTGCTCCCGGCCTTTCCCGGCTGGCACGGCGTGCGCGACGCCCTGGCGGCGGGGGTGGCGGAGACCGGCTGTACGGTGCACCTGGCCACGCTCGAGATGGACGCCGGCCCGATACTGGCCCAGCGCGTCGTCCCGGTCCGGGCCGACGACACGGAGGAGACGTTGCACGAGCGGATCAAGGTGGCCGAGCGTGCCCTGTACCCGGCCACGGTGGTCTGGGCCCTGGGCGAGCTCGAGGCGGGGAGAGCGATCGCGCCGCCGTCACCGCCGGCCCCCGGGGGGCACGCGGCGGACGAGCGGCAAAAGGAGATGACTGGGTGAGGGCGTTGCTGTCGGTGTACGACAAAGAGGGGCTGGTCGAGCTGGCCCAGGGCCTGGCGGATCTGGGGTGGGAGCTGGTGGCCAGCGGCAACACTGCCGCCGCGCTGGCCGGCGCCGGCATCGACCATCTCGGGGTGGCCGAGGTGACCGGCTCGCCCGAGATGTTGGGCGGCCGCGTGAAGACCCTGCACCCCAAAATCCACGGGGGCATCCTGGCCGACCGGGACGATCCGGCCCACCGGGCCGACCTCGAGGCCAACGGCATTGCGGCCATCGACCTGGTGGTCTCCAACCTCTACCCGTTCTCCTCGGACCCCTCCATAGAGCTCATCGACATCGGCGGCCCCACCATGGTCCGCGCCGCCGCCAAGAACCACGCCCACGTGGGCATCGTCACCTCCCCGGCCGACTACCCGGCCGTGCTCGAGGAGCTGCGCCGCGCCGGCTCCCTCTCGGATGCCACCAAGCGCCGCCTGGCCCGCGCCGCCTTCGCCCACACGGCGGCCTACGACGCGGCCATCGTGGCCTGGCTGGACGCGGGCGGGCCGTCCCCGGTTGCCGGCGGCGACCGCGACGAGGAGGCGCTCGGCGCCGTCCTGCCACCGACCCTGCATCTCACCTTGGAGCGCACCGCGCGCTTGCGGTACGGCGAGAACCCGCACCAGCGCGGGGCCCGCTACCGCGCCGCGGGTGTGGCCAGCTGGTGGGACGAGGTGGCCCAGCACGGGGGCAGGGAGCTGTCGTACCTCAACCTGTTCGACGGCGACGCCGCCTGGCGCCTGGTGCACGAGCTGGCGGCCGATGCCGGGTTGCCCGCCGTCGCCATCATCAAGCACGCCAACCCCTGCGGTGCCGCGGTGGCCGACGACCTCGTCACGGCGTACCAGCGCGCTCTCGAATGCGACGTGCAGTCCGCCTTCGGCGGCGTGGTGGCCGTCGGTGGGGTCGTCAGCGCAGAGGTGGCGGAGGCCATCGCCGCCGGGCCCCAGGCCGACGTCGTCATCGCGGCGTCCTACGCGCCCGAGGCGCTGGAGCGGCTGACCAGCCGGCGCAAGGCCACCCGGCTGCTTTCGGGTCCCGCGCCCGAGCGGCCCGTGCGCCAGTTGCGTAGCCTCGGCGCCAGCGTGCTGGTGCAGGACGTTGACGACTTCGTCGCCCCGCGGGAGGGATGGCAGGTGGTGACGGCGCGCCAGCCGAGCGACGAGGAGTGGCGCGACCTGGTGCTGGCCTGGCGGGTGTGCGGCCGCACCACCTCGAACGCCATCGCCATCGTCAACGCCGGGCAGGCCGTCGGGGTGGGCGCCGGCCAACAGTCGCGGGTCGTGGCCGCGGAGATCGCCGTGCAGAAGGCCGGCGAGGCCGCCAAGGGCGGCGCCGGCGCGAGTGACGCCTTCTTCCCCTTCGCCGACGGCCTGCTGGTCCTGGCCGCCGCCGGGGTCACGGCCGTGGTGCAGCCGGGCGGCTCGGTCAACGACCCCGAGGTGATCGCCGCGGCCGACGAGGCGGGGCTGGCCATGGTGGTCACCGGCGAGCGCCACTTCCGCCACTGATGGGCGCGATCCTGCTCGACGGCGAGGCCGTTGCCGCCCGCATTCGCGCCGAGGTGGCCGACCGGGTGGCGCGGCTCGCCCACGAGGGCATCAAGGTGGGCCTGGGCACGGTGCTGGTCGGCGACGACGGCCCGAGCGCCCGCTATGTCGCGCTCAAGCACGAGGACTGCGCGGCCATCGGCCTGGTCTCTTTTGCCGAGCACCTGCCGGCCACGGCCACCCAGACCGATGTGGAGGACGTGGTGCGCCGGTTCAATGCCGACCCGGCCGTCAGCGCCTTCCTGGTGCAGGTGCCGTTGCCGGACGGGCTGGACGAGGAGCGGGCGCTCTTCGCCATCGACCCGGCCAAGGACGTCGACGGGCTCCACCCGGTCAGCCTGGGCCGCCTGGTCATCGGGTCACCGGGGCCGCTGCCGTGTACGCCTGCGGGCATCGTGGAATTGCTGCATGCCTACGACGTGCCCGTCGAAGGCCGCCACGTGGTGATCATCGGGCGCGGGCTCACCATCGGGCGGCCGCTGGCCCTCCTGCTCGCGACCAAGCGGCCCGGCTGCAACGCCGCCGTGACCGTGGTGCACACCGGGGTGGGGGACGAGGAGATGCGGTTCCTGGTCGGCACGGCCGACGTGGTGGTGGCAGCCGCCGGGCGGCCGCACCTGATCACTCCCGATATGGTCAAACCCGGGGCGGCCGTGGTGAGCGCCGGGACCACCTTCGAGGGCCGCAAGCTGATCCCCGACGTCCGCGAGGACGTGGCGGAAGTGGCAGGCTGGATCACCCCCCGCCTCGGCGGGGTCGGCCCCATGACCCGTGCCATGCTGTTGCGCAACGCCGTGCGGGCGGCTGAGCTGGCAGCACGCTGAACGAACCGGTGTGCAGCCTGGTCAGGGGTCGCAGACCACTCAGGGAGATCCGGTGAGCGAGCAGGAGCGAGAGCGCGAGTACTCCCAGCGCCCGTGGGGCAGTTACACGGTCTTGAGCGACGACGCCCCTGATCACAAGGTCAAGCGCCTCGTGGTCCATCCGGGCAAGCGGCTCAGCTACCAGCGTCATGCCCGGCGCGCCGAACACTGGTTCATCGTGGCGGGCACGGCCGAGGTCACCCTCGACGGCCAGGTGACCGAGCTGGGGCCCGGGCAGGCGATCGACATCCCGCAGGGGGCGGCGCACCGCGTGGGAAGCGTCGGAACCGACGACGTGGTGCTCATAGAGGTCCAGCGCGGCAGCTACTTCGGCGAGGACGACATCGTGCGGCTCGAAGACGACTTCGGGCGGGCGCCGGCGGCGGGAACGTCCTCATGACCCGCATCGCCGACCTGCTGGCCGCGGGGCGGACCTACTCGTTCGAGTTCTTCCCGCCCAAGAACGACGCCGAGCTGGCCACGCTCGCCCGCACCATCAGCGAGCTCCAGCCCCTCAGGCCCTCCTTCGTCTCGGTCACCTACCGGGGCGGGGCCGCCTCGCGCCAGCGCACCTTCGACCTGGTCAGCGGCATGCTGCACACCACCTCGCTCAACCCCATGGCCCACCTCATCTGTGTGGCCCACAGCCGTTTGGAGCTGGCGGAGATCCTGGTCTCGCTCCGCAAGGCCGGCGTCGAGAACCTCATGGCGCTGGGCGGCGACCCCCCGGCCGATCCCGATGCCGGACCGGGCGAGCTCGCTTATGCCACCGAGCTGGTGGAGCTGGCCCGCGCCATTGGCGGGTTCTCGGTGGGGGTGGCGGCCCACCCGGCCGGACACCCCCGGTCCACCTCGCGCGACAGCGACCGCGACTTCCTGGCCGCCAAGCTGGAGATGGCGGACTTCGGGGTCACCCAGTTCTTCTTCGAGGCGGCCGACTACGAGGGGCTCATGGCGGACCTGGCGCGGCGCCGGGTGCGCACACCGGTCCTTCCGGGGATACTGCCCGTGACCTCGCTCGGCACCATGGGACGACTGGGCCCCATGGGGGCCGCGGCCCCCGACTGGATGGAGGCCCGCCTGCGCGGCGCCCATGAGGCGGGGGGCGCCGACGCCGTGCGCCAGGAGGGGATCGCGTTGGCCACCGAGCTGTGCGCCGACCTGCTCAAGCTCGATGTGCCCGGGCTGCACTTCTACACCTTCAACACCTCGAGCGCGACCCGAGAGATCTACGCCGCGTTGGGGCTCGGCCCCGCCCTGGCCGCCACCGGCTGAGCACCGATCCGGCCTGAGGTTCCCGCTGCCTACGGTCGTGGATGCGTGCCCCGACCTAGTGGGTAGAAGTAGTGGGTATCATAGTGGGTATGGCCTACGTTGTTGCTCGCCCGCATGGGCGCTTCGAGATCCGCGAATCCATCCACACGCCACGGGGACCCCGAGCCCGCAGCCTGGCCAACTTCGCCGTACTGACCGACACCGTCGTGGAGTCGGCACGAGCCCGGGCGACCCGCCCGTTTGACGCCGGCGCCGTCCGAGCTGCCGCCGTCCGGGTGCAGGTCGCGCGGACCAGGACGCCCGACGCACCTCGGCGCCCGCCCACGGCCGAGACCATGCGACACTTCGTCGAATCCTCCAGGCGGATGGCCCACACACTGGAACGGCCGCCGACGGGGCGGCGCCCCGACCCCGGAGAGGTGCTCGTCGGACTCCTGGGCTTCGCCGACGAGATCGCTCGCTTCCAGCCGGCTCGGAACACCGAACCATTGGCCTTCCCGCCCCTGGCCCGGTTGGCCCAACAGACCGTGGCCGACAGGACCGGAAGGGGCGACTCCACAAAGGGGACGGGCGACTCCACAGAGGACGAGGACGGGGCGAGAGACGTCACCAATGAGTGATACGGGGACGACGGCCCGCCCGGCACCGCTGGGAGGTCTCGCCGAGCGCATTGTGTCCGTGCACGAGTTGCTCCAGTCGCTTGGGGTGCCGCACCAGTTCGGGGGGGCCATCGCCCTCGCTTGGTATCGCAACCCGAGGGCCACGACGGACATCGATGTGAACCTGACCGTGCCCCCCGCAGGGGCAGGCCCGGTGCTCGGTGCGCTGGCCTACCTGGGCGTGACGGTCTCGGCAGCCGATCGGGAGACTATCGCCCGCGACGGGCAGGCCCGACTGGACTGGGATGGGTCCTACCTCGATGTATTCTTCGCCACCCTGGCGCTGCATCACGAAATGGCGCGAGACGCCCGCCTGGTCCAGTTCGGTCCGGTACAGATTCCCATCCTCTCTCCCGAGCACCTGGTCGTCTGCAAGGCGGTCTTCGATCGTCCCAAGGACTGGCTCGATATCGAGGAGATGATCCGCTGGGGGACCGAGATCGAGCCCACAGGGACGCTGCGCTGGGTCAGTGTCATCCTCGGGACGGCGTCGGCTCCCTATGCCCACCTGAAGGAGCTGCTCGGTCAGGACGACGCGTGCCCGGCACCGGACCCGAGATGATTGGGAGCCATCCGGAGGCGCGGAGACGATCGAGCTCCAGATCGCAGCGAAAGTAGCCGTTTAGCATCTGTCGGTAGGAGGTGCGCCGTTGGGATCACTTCGACCGACCCAGGCGTGGTGCACAGTGGCTGTCTGCAGTATCGGCCTGCTTGGCGCGACGGAGACTGGCGTGGGAGCAGCGACTTCGCTCGCTCCGAAAGTGGCAGTGCATGCGCTCGCCCTTCCAGGAGAAGGCAACGTCGAGCTGACGTCGGTGAGTTGCGTCGATCCGACGCATTGCGTGGCGGTCGGGACATTTCGTCCGCAGGCAATATGGAACAACAACTCCGCAGGGGAGCACCCCGTCATCATGCGCTTCGACGGCCGACGATGGTCCACCGTCGCATCGCCTGACGTCGTCAATGCTGAGCTCAACGGGGTTGCCTGTGTCTCGCTGACAGCGTGCGTCGCGGTTGGCGACCAGGCACCTTCGGAGGACTCGTCGTCGACCTTCATCGAGGAGGAGGCCGACTCGGTGTGGACCGTCGTTCCCTCGCCCAACCCGGCCTGGTACACGGGGGGAAGTGACTACTTCCTCGAGGGAGTGTCGTGCGTATCGTCCAGCGATTGCACCGCTGTTGGCTCGGTGTACGGGTTCGGTTACGGACGAGGAACTCAACCATCGACGGGACTGGTCGAGCGAGAATCGGCTATTGGCTGGACGGTCGTGCCTCTGGCCCCCCTGGTTCCCACCCCGATACCTCCGGCCAGTACAACGCTCGTTCCCTACAATGCCCTCGACCCCACCCTGCTGACGTCCGTCTCCTGCTCGCAATCCAATTGCATCGCCGTCGGGGAAGAAGCAAGCGTTGCGACAACTGCCGCAAGTTGGGCATCGATCAAGACGTCGCCTCTCGACCTCAGCGGTGTCAGTTGTACGTCGGAGCTCTCCTGCGTTGCTGTTGGCGAAGGGGGCCCTGGCGTGGCCGACCACACAGCCATCAACTTCAGCACATCCGTCGCCGACGTCTCGGGATCACAATGGCAGAGGGTGTCGTCACCAAACACGATGCAGGCGGACAACTCACTGAGGGCGGTGTCGTGTTCGGGCACGGGTTCCTGCGTCGCCATCGGCCAGTTCTCTCCATCGGGGGGCCATATCCAGATCGGGTCGGGGGGAGCGAAATACATAGACGGGGCTGGCGGACCGTTGATCGAGGTCGAACGTCAACCGAGATGGTTCGTGGCGCCGGTCGCACCGACCCCGCTCCGGATCGACGACATGCTCAATTCCGTAAGTTGTCCGAGTCCACATAGCTGTGTCGCCGTGGGGGAATCCGTCGTGAACGCCGACCGGTCGCCGAGCGGGCTCATCCAGGCGTATGCGGTCCGGATTGATCACTGATCACGACTTGGGAAGCCCCGGGTTCAGCGCCGACGCTCCCTTCTCGACCGCCCGCCCGTTCTGAGGTGGGACGAGACCCGATCCGGGCTCCCACCGGCCCGATTGGGACGCCGTCAACCCAGCCCGTAGCATCGAAGAAATGCCAGAGAAAATCTCCATGGGCGCCGACGGCGTCCTGTCCGTACCCACAGAACCGATCATCCCTTTCATCGAAGGCGACGGGACGGGGGTCGACATCTGGCCCGCCGCCAAGCTGGTGCTCGATGCCGCCGCCGCCCGGCACGGGAACCAGGTGGCGTGGAAGGAGGTCCTGGCCGGGCAGAAGGCCTTCGACGAGACCGGGAGCTGGCTCCCCGACGAGACGGTGGAGAGCTTCCGCGACCACCTCATCGGGATCAAGGGGCCGCTGACCACGCCGATCGGCGGGGGTATCCGCTCGCTCAACGTGGCGCTGCGCCAGATCCTCGACCTCTACGTGTGCCTGCGCCCGGTGCGCTGGTTCACCGGCGTGCCCTCACCGGTGCTCCACCCCGAGCTGGTCGACATGGTCATCTTCCGCGAGAACACCGAGGACGTCTACGCCGGCTACGAGGTGCAGGAGGGCACCCCCGAGGCCCTCAAGCTCACCGCCTACCTGCGTGACGAGATGGGCTGGCCCATCCGCGACGGGTCGGGCATAGGGATCAAGCCGATCTCTGAGATGGGGTCCAAGCGCCTCATCCGTGCCGCCATCAAGTACGCCCTCGAGCACGGCCGCCAGTCGGTGACCATGGTGCACAAGGGCAACATCCAGAAGTTCACCGAGGGCGCCTTCCTCAACTGGGGCTACGAGCTGGTGCGCGAGGAGTTCGCCGCCGTGGCGGTGGGCTGGGACGACTGCGGCGGGGAGCCCGGGGACAAATTGTTGGTCAAGGACTCCATCGCCGACATCACGCTGCAGCAGGTGCTGACGCGCCCCTCCGAGTTCGACGTCATCGCCACCACCAACCTCAACGGCGACTACCTCTCCGATGCCCTGGCCGCCCAGGTGGGCGGCATCGGCATCGCGCCGGGGGCGAACATCAACTACGTCTCGGGCCACGG
>Ga0182018_10000738_pt1 | contig 40779 bp, 32 predicted proteins | sample 812P2MmetaG_FD_120490 | JGI IMG/M metagenome (GOLD analysis project Ga0182018, IMG submission 120490) | Permafrost microbial communities from Stordalen Mire, Sweden - 812P2M metaG | ecosystem: Environmental > Terrestrial > Soil > Wetlands > Permafrost | place: Sweden: Stordalen | collected... | reverse complement strand
TTCGACTTCGACTTCGGCTTCTCTGCTTTTTTCGGCGGCTCTTCGGCTTCCGTTGCTTCCGCGCCAAGGTCTTCGCCACGATCAAACTTTACCTGCAGCTTTTTATCGAGACGAAACGCCTGCTTCCATCCTTCGAGCTTGTGGCGCGCCTGCTGGGCTTTCTCTTCGTCGGTGCCAAAATCAAACAGCATATACGTGTGGGCCATAAGGAAAGTCTGCGATGCGCTTGGCCTCAAGTCAAGATACCGGTGGCACTTGCACCACCCTAAGAGGCCCTAACGGACTCCTCAGCTTGCCGAGGTAGCTGGACGGCGGGCGGATGCTCTTCATAAAGACGACTATCCGGGGTCGGCGCGGAAGCTCGATTACGGACTCCGCACATCACCGGCGAGCGGTATTGTGAAGTCGAAACATCGCGGCTAAACTGTCGCCGAAACACAATCGTGGAGGCGATGGGGTTCGCCTTAACCGTTCTGGAGAGACGCCGGAACTAATGACTCCTGGCTGCCAAGCGACGCCAGGAGTTTTTTTGTTTCGGCGCGTTGCGCAGAATTCTTACCGCTCGCTCCGGCACTGTGTTTGCCGCCGGACGAAGCTAAGGATCGGAGCAAACTTGCGCCTGACATTAATCGCCATCTTCGGAGCCATCGGAACGCTGCTGCGTTACGGCCTACAGGGCCTGGCCCAGGTGCGTGTGAGCGGCACGTTCCCGTACGGCACCCTGCTTATTAACCTCACAGGATGCTTTTTCCTCGGCCTCATCGGACAATTCACGCTGAATCGCCTGGTGATCCCGCCGGACTGGCGCGTTGCCATCACCGTTGGTTTTTTCGGCGGCTACACCACCTTTTCCAGCTTCGGATGGGAAACCGCAAAGATGCTGGAAGACGGTGAATGGCTCTCGGCCACATCCTATGTTGCCGCCAGTGTGGTAGTGGGTCTGTTTCTCTCGGTTGCCGGCATTCGCCTGGCAAACAGATTCTAGGAGCATCGCATGACACACGAGAAGTTTGAAGGCGAGCGCACGTTGATGCGCATCCACATCGGAGAGTCCGATAAGTGGCACGGCAAGGCGCTGTACCAAGCCATCGTCGAAATGCTCCGGAAAGAAGGATTCTCGGGCGCGACCGTGCTGCGCGGTGTTGCAGGCTACGGCGGTTCGAGCGTCTATCACACCGACAAGCTGTTGCGCCTCTCGCAAGACTTGCCCTTGATCGTCGAGGCTGTCGAATTTACCGAGCGAATCGAGAAAATCTTGCCGCGCCTTGACGAGATGCTGGACGGCGGGCTCATCACCTTGGAGAAGGTCCGCGTCATCCTGTACCGGGCGGGTAAGCAGTAGCGACCCGCGTCCGGGCAAGTGTTCCCCACTTCCTGGTTGACTTTGCGCGCGGTGATGATTAGTTTGGAATCCAGGGCGAAGGAGTTCGCCTCTAACCGCTGTTCCTCCATCGGCCGGAACAGATGATGACTCCTGACAAGGGTACTTGTCGCGGAGTCATATCCCGGCAAGCACCCAGACAAGGAAATACGAGACCATGGAAAATGTCTGGGCCCTAGCTTCGGTCTGGGTTGGTTTGGCGCTGGTCGCGACGCTGCTCGCGATCTGGCTAAGAATCTCAACCGCGCTGACGGAAATCGTGGTCGGTACTGTGGCCCAACTCGCTATCGGAGCCATCGTGGGTCCGAAGGGGCTGGGCGCGAAAACCGATTGGATCACGTTCCTTGCCGGCACCGGAGCCATCGTCCTGACCTTTCTCGCCGGCGCCGAATTGGATCCGGTAAGCTTTCGCGCAAAATGGAAAGAGGCCACGGTCATCGGCCTGGTTGGATTTTTCTGCCCCTTTCTGGGCTGCACAGCTATCGCACACTACCTGTTGCATTGGAGCGTCAGTTCGAGTTGGCTCGCAGGTGTGGCGCTCTCGACGACCTCGGTGGCCGTCGTCTACGCGGTCATGCTGGAGATCGGCTTTAACGTGACCGAGTTCGGCAAAGCCATTCTCGCTGCCTGCTTCATCAATGACCTGGGAACGGTAATCGCGTTGGGCCTGATCTTTTCACCCTTTACGCGGAAAACCGTGATTTTCGTGGTCGCGAGCACCGCGATTTTCTTCGTGTTGCCCTTTCTCACGCCGCGTTTCTTTGGCCGTTACGGAGGCCGCGTCTCCGAACTCGAGGCAAAATACATTCTTTTTCTTCTATTTGGGATGGGCGGGCTTGCGGTATGGTCCGGCAGCGAAGCGGTTTTGCCCGCCTATATGATCGGGATGGTACTCGCCGGCACAGTGGGAAAGGACCATGTGTTGATCCGGCGTCTCCGCACGCTCACGTTCGGACTTCTGACGCCGTTTTATTTCATCCGCGCGGGGTCGTTTGTCTCGGTGCCTGCGCTGGCGGCGGCTCCACTCGTTTTCGGAGTCCTGTTTGTCGCCAAGATGGGTTCCAAAATGATCGGACTGTGGCCCACGGTCAAGGCCTTCAGGTACGAACGGCAGGAGGGATTGTACTTCACGCTGATGATGTCCACGGGCCTGACGTTTGGCACGATCTCTGCGCTGTTCGGCTTGAGCCACGGGATCATCAGTCAGGTGCAATACTCGCACCTGGTGGCGACGGTAATCGGAAGCGCGGTCGTGCCAACGATGATTGCTAATGCGTTCTTCCTGCCGCGTCACCTGCTCCCGAAGGTGGACGCCGAGCGGGGCATCGTTGAAGTCGCAACGGCGGACGCGAACTGAGGAGGAAATCATGCACGGACGAAGGCAAGGGTCGCCATTTCGAAAAATACTGGTTGGGTTCGACGGCTCCGCGCAGGCCGAAAAAGCTGCCGCAACGGCTTTTTCGCCAGCACCAGTCATGGGACCACGCGTCATTTTTTTGGCGGTAGCGCGCCCTGCCGAGCCAGCCACGTCTGTTGAGCTGAGCGCGATGCTCGACACTGCGCGCGAGCACTGTGAACAGGACTTGATTAAACTCCGCGCCAAAGCGCAACCACGGGAGACTGAACTCAAAACGGAAATCGTCGTCGGTCACCCCTCGGAACAGATCATTCGAAGGGTGGAGGCGGACCACATCGACCTCGTTCTTCTTGGACACCGGGAATGTCGAGGTTTGAAAAGTGGATCCTGGGCTCGATCTCGGAACGCGTGTTGCGCTACGCGCATTGTCCGGTGACGGTGATCCGCTAGGAGGCCTGTCTTTGTCAAACGATAACGAGAAATTGCTTCTTGGTGAAAGCCACCGTCGCGTGGTTTCCGCGGTGCTCCGCCGTGTGGAGTCCACGTGCAGCGAAATTCTCGAATGGATCGAGCGCCCCGGCGGGGATCTCCTTCAATTTAGGGAAGACTTGGTCCCGAGCCAAATAGACGAACTTCGCGTGCTGGTAGACGACCTGCGAGGGGAAACGCGTCGCGTCGAGGAGGAAATCGTTGTCGACCCCTCGGTGCAGTCGCGCGCACGCGCAGTATCCGCGACCATATCGCTCACGCAAGTGGAGATCCAGGAGGTTCTCACCCCGGGGCTGCGCGGGTACGGGATGCTGCCTGCGGAAGTTGAAGCTGCCCTTGACGCAAAATTCGTGCGCCTGCTCGATTGCCTGCAAAGGATGAGCAGGATTGCAGGACGCAAGATTACACGGGGTGCCGCGTGAGACTGCACGAGTATCACGCTCGCAGTCTCGAAGCCACCCTGAGCCGGGCCGATCAAGCAATTCATCGAATGGAAGGACTTTTGACCAATAGCGGGCAGGACGGCATTGTGCTCAAGATAGAAAATACGCTCTCGCTGAAATCCCGCGATGCTTTGTTGTCGCAGCTGCAGGCATTGCAAGCGACGTTGGGCTCGATGGCGAAATCCTTCTCGCTCAATCCGCATCCCCTGGATATCCGGCGCGTGCTGGATGCGGAGATCTCAACCTTGTGGGTTTTGTTCGAGAATTGCCGGCCCGCTCGCCTGAGAGGCTACGGACAGGAATTTGCACCCGACGCCCGCACAACCCTGGAAGAAACGGCCGAAAACCTGGTTGCGCAAATCTTGACCATGCGGGCGCAGTTGGACTGAGCGGAGGTGATGTTCCGATGTTGATCGGCCGGGAACGAGAGCGAACGAGGCTATACGAAGCGGTCTCCGATCGCAGGAGCTTGCTGGTTTCGGGCCCGGCAGGTTCAGGCAAGTCCGCATTGCTCGATGAGGTGCTTTGCTCAAGGGCTGCAAGCATTCGCGGAAGATTGATTTTCTGCTCGGTGGAGGGCCCGCCCAACACGATTTGGCAGCATCTGGTACTGGCGTTGGGTGCCGCAGATGATCCGGAAGTGCGTATCCGGGTAGAAAGCGAAGCAGGTTCTCGCGCGCACCTTCGCCGTTGGATCAAGGCGCAAACCAGTTTGCGGCTACGCGGCATTCTCCGTCGCGCAGCTCGTTCCCGCGAATACTCGATCTTTCTCGATGCCAAAGCCCCTCTGCCCGATGGCGTCTACCGCCTGCTTCAGGAATGGGTTTGGTCTCGGCGCACACCTGTTGTTTTGTTGGCTCGCGGCTGGACACAAAGGGAGCTCGGTAAGACCTCTAAGCTCTACTGGCACGACGGCCTTCGCTTGACTCTTGGCCCTCTCGATCCGGACTCCGCGGAGACCTTACTCGAGCAAGCGATAGGGCGGTTTCAGCTTGCGGGGTTCGCTGACGACGATTTTCGCAGCTTTGTTCTGGAGCAGAGCGCCCGATACCCGGGCGGAATCGTGCGCCTGTGCGAATTGGCTTCGGATGCGGCGTATCACTGCGGTGGCCGCCTCAAGCTGCACACGTTGGCCGTAGATTTTATGCTCCAGCAGCGCCGTGCCACGGAACGAGTGGCCCTCCATGCCTGAGCCGCAGGACTCTGCTACGGAAGCTGCCGCGGGGAGCACGGACCAGGCCCTCTCTCTGGCTCGCACCGTAGTTGGGCGGTTCGACCTCACCGATCTCCTGCCGCTGTTGAGAGCGGCTGAGATCTCCGTCGAAAAACAGGAGTTGAATCTGGCTGTTTTCGGCCGCTTCAAAGCCGGCAAAAGCAGCTTTCTGAATCAACTCATCGGGCGGGCGGTGCTTCCGGTAGGAGTTACTCCGGTTACCTCCATAGTGACGGAGATTTCTTCAGGTCTCGAAGAGCGGGCGGTTGTATCTTTCAAAAATAATGAGGTGCCGCGGATCATTCCCATCGGCGAGGTCGCGAGCTATGTGACCGAATCGGAGAATCCCGAAAATCGGAAGGGCGTCCTAATCGTAAGTGTCACTCTTCCGCTCGACCAACGTTTTGACACGCTGAAGCTGGTGGATACGCCGGGCCTTGAAACGGTCTTTGCTCACAGCACGGAAGCGTCACTATCGTGGAGTCCGAGGGTTGATCTCGCGCTGGTCGCTGTGGCTGTCGATCCTCCACTCACCCAGCACGATGTGGCCCTGATTGAACGGCTGCAGCGGTTCACGCCCAACGTTTGTGTGTTGCTGACAAAGGTGGACACAATCGACGCAACGGATCAGAAAGAGGTCCTGGCGTATGTGGATTCGCAAATTCAGGCGCGTGTGAAGGGCGGCGTCCCGGTGCTTCCCTATTCTACCCGACCAGGTTACGAGGCTCTGCGATTGCGTTTCGAGCGGGAATACTTGTCGAAGGCGCTGACATCGTTCCGCCTGGCCCGTTCTGCGGCGCTGACAAGAAAGTTGCAGACGTTGCTGCTCTCCGCCGCAGACTACTTGCGTCTGTCTCTCAAATCAGCGGAAGCAGAGCAATCCGACCGGGAGCAGTTACGAACGCAGGTACTCGGCTCCGAACGTGCGATAGCGGACCAGAGACTCCGCTTCCAATTGATCGCAGACCACGCCGGCGCTCGGACTAGGTCAGTGATTGAAGGTCACCTGCGGAACAAATCGCTGGCGACGCTTCGAAACCGACTTGCGGAACGTCTCGCGGTCGAGCAATGCTCCTGGCACGGCAGCTTCGCGAGAACTCTCGCGCAATTCGAGCAATGGCTTCGGGCGGAGTTGGCAGTCGAAATATCGAACATATCGATTGCGGAGAGTGAAGCCTTTCTTGAGCCGGTCCGCGATGTGCAACGCTTGTATCAGCGGGAACTTCAAGGGCTTCGGGACAGTCTGGCTCAAAAAGTCCAGCATGTTTTCGGCGTGCCGCTTCGCACCACGGAGCCTGAAATGGAGTGGCATCCACCACGCCGTTTAGACATCTCCATCGGCAAGATTTTCGACCATAATTGGGAATTGATCTCCGCACTGATCCCCATGCGGCTTTTCCGCGACGCGGTCGAGCGGCGGTTGGCCGGAAGAGTCGAGTACGAAGTCTTCAAGAATCTTTCGCGCCTGACCTCGCAATGGGAAGAATCGATTCTTTGTGCAATTCGCGCGGCACGGGATGATGTACAGAACCGCTTCGAGGCACTGATACTCACGGTCAGGCGCCTCCTCGCGATGGAAGAACCGGAGCAAAGGGCTTGTGTCAGTGCGTTTCTTCAGAGGATCCTCGTGGTCCTGGAAAGCCTCTCGACGCACAGTCAAGAGCGCGACTCACTCAATCCGAAATGATCGTCGAACTCGGTCGGATTTTTCTAGCCGGGCGGACAGTATTTTCCGGCCAGTAGGATTCGAGCCATCCAGCCTGCATGCGGCAGCCCGGAGCGCAGGAGTTCTTCTGCTTCGCTTTGCACATCGTACTCGACGCGGCGAATGGTGAGTTCCTCTCCGTCAATTACTAGATACGATGCGCGAGTGTCTCCGTCATACGATTGGCTGACGCTGCCTGTATTCGCTACGGTCATGTCGTGAAGGTGGCGAATGTATGGGCGATGAATGTGGCCATAGACGACGAGCGGAGCACCCAGAGAACTGTAGGTGTTGCGTAGTTCGTCGTCGCCGGCATTGGGCATGGGAGCGCGCCAGAGATCGTTGGGCCCGGCATGAACTAGAGTAAAGCTGTCATGCGAGTAGCGGGGCGGAAGGCCCTCGAGCCATCGCAAACGTTCTTCGCCGATACTGGCGACCGTTGGCGGAATCGTCTCCTGGACCATCGCAAGGATTTTCGTTAGCTGCGGTTGCGTGGCCGCGAATTCCGTCAAGCGTTCCGGGGCCCAGAGCATCTCATCTGTGTTTCCGCGGACTCCCGGCCAGCCGAGTGAGCGGACTTGATCGATGAGGTACGCTGGATGCGCACCGCCGGCGGCCAGATCGCCGCCGTGGACAACAAGGTCCGGCGCGACCTGCCGTAGGTCGGCGAGAACCGCCTCGAACGCGCGGCGATTGCCGTGAATATCCGATACTATGGCGAGTCGCATTTGGTCTCCAACTCTCTTGCGTTTAGGATTCGGAAGCCGGCACCGACGATTTTAACTTAACCCCGCCGCGACGATCTAAAGGACAACGAACTCACCGACGATGACGGAAACCGCCGAACGTAAATCCTGGCTTAATCGAACGGTCCTTGGCGTCGGGTTAACCAGTTTATTCAGCGACTGGAGCCATGAAACCGCGACCGCGGTCTTGCCTGCGTTTCTTGCGGCGATTGGCGCGGGACCCGCCTGGCTGGGTGCGATCGAGGGTATTGCCGACGGACTATCCAGCTTCACCAAGCTGGGCGCAGGGCACTACACCGATCGGCTGAAACGCCGCAAACCGCTCGCGGTGTTTGGCTATGCGATCACGACGTTGGCCACCGCTTCGTTTGCATTCGCGACCCAGGCGTATCACGTGCTCTTCGGCCGCGTCGTGGCTTGGCTGGGGCGCGGGGTGCGATCGCCCGGGAAAAAAGCACTGCTTGCCGCCGATGTTCCGCCCGGGGCGTACGGCCGCGCGTTTGGATTTGAGCGGTTGATGGATACCGTGGGCGCGATTGCCGGGCCGCTGACGGCGCTGTGGTTGATGCAGCATACGCATCATTCGTATCGCACGGTTTTTCTGTGGACGCTACTGCCCGGTTTGATCGCGGTCGGGGCATTTTGGCTATTGGTCCGCGAGCGTCCCATGGAAGCGCGACCGCAGCGATCGTTTGCCACCGGATTGCGCTTGTTGCCGCTTCCCTTCCGGCGATTCCTGGTGGGAGTGGGAATATTTGGCGCCGGCGATTTCTCGCATACCATGCTGATTCTGTACGCGTCGCGCGCTCTTGCGCCGGTGCACGGCGCGGCGCGGGCGGCCGGTATTGCCGTGGCTCTGTACACGCTGCACAATGCTCTTTATGCTGGCTCGGCGTACTTGAGTGGCTGGGTAAGCGATCATGTACGGCACCGGAAATTTGTGCTGGCTGCAGGTTACGGAATAGCTGTTGTAACGGCGCTGCTGCTTTGCACCGGAACCCAGTCGCTCACGCTCCTTGTCCTGATTTCGATCCTGGCTGGCCTTTACATTGGGACCGAAGAAGCCTTGGAAGACTCCGTCGCGGCCGAACTCGTGCCAAAAGACCAGCACGGGATGGCGTTTGGAACCCTCGCCGCCGTTAACGCCGGGGGCGACTTTTTATCCAGCGTGATGGTGGGCTTTTTGTGGAGCGCGTTCTCGGTGCAAGCAGCGTTCGGGACTTCGGCGGTGCTCTTTTTTGTGGGCGCAGTGATGATCCTGCGGTTGCGCCACTAGCTGGTCCGGCTCCCCTTACAGATATCCATCGGCATGCGGGCAGTTCTAGTCCGCCTTCCGAGCCGTCTCCACTGTTAGCGATTTGTCCTCAACTATTCCAAGGACTTCACTTCCGACTTGCGCCTGCTTTCCCCGCGTGCTAGGTTAGCGAACAAAAAGCGAATCACCGAGGAAGAGCATGCCGAACTCAATCGCCGTTTCACGAGCGCCCGATTCGACAACATCCGCCGCGCGCGCATTCGGCGTGGTAAATGCCTTCCTGGAGCGCGACCCTACGGGCGAGATCATCACCGCCGTTCGCCGCTTCCCGGCCAAGCAAGCGCAGTGGGCCGAGTTCCCTGGCTGGACACATGCCGATCTGGTCACGGCTTATGCTGCCAAAGGCATTCGCCGTCCATACTCGCATCAGGCGGAAGCGGCAGAGGCGGTGCATGCGGGGAAGAACGTGGTCATCGTCACGCCGACCGCGTCCGGCAAAACACTCTGCTACAACCTGCCGATCCTGAACGCGATCCTCGACGATTCCGACACGCGGGCGCTCTATCTTTTTCCGACCAAAGCGCTCGCGCAAGATCAGCTTGCTGAATTACACGACGTCAACCACCGGCTCGACAATCGCTTCGGTGTTTTCACCTACGACGGCGACACTCCCAGCGACGCGCGCAAGGCCATTCGCGAAAAGGGCCAACTCGTCCTTTCCAATCCCGACATGCTGCACACCGGCATCCTGCCGCATCACGCGCGCTGGACGCGACTGTTCGAGAATTTGCGCTACATCGTGATCGATGAGTTGCACACTTATCGCGGCGTTTTCGGAAGTCATTTGTGCAATGTGTTGCGACGCTTGCAGCGCATCGCGCGCTTTTACGGGCGCGAACCGCGATTCGTGTGCTGCTCGGCGACGATTGCGAATCCTGGCGAACTGGCTTCACGGCTGATCGAAGCCGAGGTGGAAGTTCTCAGCAGCAACGGTTCACCCTCCGCGGAGAAGACTTTCGTATTCTACAATCCGCCGGTCGTGAACCGTGCGCTGGGCATCCGCCGAAGCTATTTGAACGAATCGTCGCGCGTGGCACAGGAATTCCTGAAGCACAATTTGCAGACGATGGTTTTCGCCAATTCGCGACTTCACACCGAGCTCTTGCTGACCTATCTGCAAAAAGCCAATGCGCAGCCGCCCGGCCAGCCGGAGGCGATCCGCGGCTATCGCGGCGGGTACCTTCCCGGCGAGCGGCGCGAGATCGAACGCGGGCTGCGTGACGGCTGCATTCGTGGCGTCGTCTCGACCAGTGCGCTGGAGTTAGGCATTGACATTGGCTCGCTGGACAGCGTGGTCATGGCCGGTTATCCCGGGACCATCGCGGGAACTTGGCAGCGCGCAGGTCGCGCCGGGCGGCGCAGCGGCAGTTCGTGCGCGGTGATGGTCGCCTCCTCCGCGCCGCTCGATCAATTCATCGTGCGCCATCCGGACTATTTCTTCGGCAACACGCCCGAGCACGCATTTATTCAGCCGGACAATCTCGAAATTCTGATCAATCACCTCAAGTGCGCGGCGTTCGAGCTGCCGATCGGGCCGGGCGAATCATTCGGTGAAGTCGATGTGCCCGACCTGTGCGCTCGGCTCGCGGAAGCGGGCTATCTGCATCGCGCTGGAGAGCATTATCACTGGACACAGGAAGCGTACCCTGCCGATACCGTCAGCCTGCGGTCGGTCACCAGCGACAATTTCATCATCATCGATATTACCGGCCAGCCGGAAGTGATCGGTGAAGTCGATTTCTCCAGCGCGCTGACCACCGTCCACGAGAAAGCCATCTACCTGCACGGAGCGCACCAGTACCACGTCGAGCATCTCGATTTCAAGGAGCGCAAAGCGTACGTGAAGCAGGTAGACGTTGACTACTACACCGACGCGATCCGCTACACGCAGGTTCGCGTGCTCGAAATCGCAGAGCAGGCTCGTGCCAGCGAATCAAATCCCGAAATCGCTGCCGCGCGTTCCCACGGCGATGTGTTGGTGCGCTCGCAAGTCGTCGGCTTCAAGAAAATCAAATTTTTCAGCAACGAAAATATTGGGGCGGGGGAACTGCAACTGCCCGAAAATGAAATGCACACGACTTGCTACTGGATTACGTTGGAAAGACCACTGTTGGAGTCGCTGCCTTTCACGATCAGCGAGCGGCAAAGCGGCATGTTTGGCCTGCTGCACGCTCTTGAATCGGTGGCCACACTGCTCCTGATGTGCGATCGGCGCGACCTGGGCACCGCGATCGGTGAACGGCCGCCCACGCCCGGAGACGACATCGAAGGACTCGTCTCCGTGCGCATGGAAGACGCTGTCGCCGCGAACGCCAAAGAATTCTTCGAGCCGAACCTATTCCTGTTCGACGCTTACCCGGGCGGCATCGGTTTTTCCCAACCGCTGTTTCGCGCCCATGAGTTGCTCGTTGCCAAAACGCGCGAACTGATTACGGGATGCGCCTGCGAACAAGGCTGTCCGTCCTGCGTCGGCCCTGCCGGTGATCTCGCGCCGCGCGCCAAAGAGGCGGCGCTCGCCATTCTCGATCGGTTGTGTGCGTAAATGCCGGGACTCGCCGACAAATTCTCCCGGCTCGCCGCCCTGAAACCGTCTCGCGCGATGGCCGCGCACCCCGCCACGCGACGCGCTCCGGAACAAGAGGATTCTCTGTCTCGCCTGCTGGGAGCGGCCATCGGCACAAACCACTACGGCGAGCATGTTTGCGTGTCCAACTGGTTCTCGACGCCGGAATTTGCCGAGCCATCGAGCGCAACCCTCGAACTCCTCTGCCGCACACGCGACGCCGCGTATTCCAAGCGCGCACACGCGGCCCTGACCGATCCGACAAAATGGCTGTTCCTCGACACCGAAACCACCGGCCTATCCGGCGGCACCGGGACGTACGCGTTTCTGATCGGGCTTGCGTGGTGGGATTCCGGCGGGTTGCAGGTCGAGCAATTCTTCATGCGCGACTTCCATGAAGAGCATTCGATCCTCCACGAACTCGCTGCGCGCCTTGCCGAGCGCCCTGTCCTCGTGACCTTCAACGGAAAATCGTTCGACTGGCCGCTGCTCGAAAACCGCTTCACCATGACGCGCGCCATCGCAACACCGCGTCTGGCCGCGCACCTTGATCTGTTGCACCCCGCCCGTGCACTCTGGAAGCTGCGCCTCGGTTCGGTGCGCTTGGTGGAACTCGAGCGCCACGTCCTGGACGCCCCGAAACTAGGCTGGCACCGCGAAGAAGACGTCCTCTCCGCGCTGATCCCGCAACACTACTTCGACTATTTGCGTGGAGGCCCCGCCGCGCCGGTGGCCGGCGTTGTCCGCCATAACCAGATGGATTTGCGCGGCCTCGCCGCGATCATGGGTCGCATCGACGCCCTCCTTGCCGCATCGAGTCGCGCGGATCAAGACGTCGACAGCCTGGATCTATTCGGTCTCTCGCGTTTCCTGCAAAAACGCGGCGATTCCGATCGCGCCCACGCCGCCTGCTCGCAAGCGCTCGATCTCGGCCTGCCTTCCGAGTACCGGCCGCAAGCCCGCCGTGAATTGGCGTTCCTGGCGAAACGTCGAGGCGACTACGCGGCCGCAGCGCTGCTCTGGCATGAAGTTGCGGCCGAAACGACTGGCGATGCTCTCGACGCCATTCACGCCTGCCAGCAGTTAGCCCTCTACTACGAGCGCCGGATGAAGGATTTCACCCGCGCCATGGAGTTCGCGCGCCTGGCCCTGGCGAAAGCAACCCGCCTTCGCGGTCGTTCTCGTGATCCTTACGCCGCCGCCCGCCTCGCCCGCATGGAGCAACAATTGCTGAATCGCGTCACCCGGCTTCAGCATCGAATGGGGCTGGCGATAGGCCCGCGGCGGCGGGCTCTGCCATTGCTCGAGCCGCCGACCGCGCCTGTGAACGCCAAACCTCGCGGCGTCTCGGGATAGCGAAAACTTCACCTTTGAAGAGGAAAACCGGATGGATTCTTCCGCGGCAAAGCAGCAAACTTCTTCAGGAATTCCAATGGCTACCGCACAACCAGCGTACCTTCGAACCGAACTGCTCCGGCGACACAATCGATTGGAGTCCGCGTTGCGATCGCCCGCTGCAGATGCGTCTATTTGTTCCCTGCTGCGCGATGTGGACGCCGCTCTCGAACGCATGGACCAGGGCACGTATGGGCTTTGTAACACGTGCCACGAACCGATCGAAACAGAGCGCTTACTCGCCGATCCCCTGGTGCAATTTTGTCTCGACGATTTGACGACCGAAGAGCGTCGCGCCCTGGAAAGCGACCTGGCGCTCGCTGCTCGCATTCAGCAAGCCCTGCTGCCGCCTCGCGATTTCTCTCCAGTCGGATGGCAAATCCGTTACCACTACGCTCCCGCTGGACCGGTGAGCGGCGATTATTGCGACCTCTTTGAATCCAAGGGCAGCCTGCTCTTTCTGCTCGGAGACGTTTCTGGCAAGGGCGTGGCCGCGTCGATGCTGATGAGCCATCTCCACGCGACCTTTCGCAGTCTAGCGGACGCCGATCTTCCGCTCGATCGCATGGTGCAAGCCGCCAACCGCATTTTCTCGGAGAGCACTTTAGCCGGGCAATTCGCCACGCTCGTCGTTGGCCGGGCGTCGCGAGACGGCTCGATCGAACTGGTCAGCGCCGGACACTTGCCGCTCTTGCATCTGGGCGGCCTCGACACGAAATCGCAAGGCGCCACGGGGGTCCCGCTCGGTATGTTCACGAACACGATCTTCCCTGTCGATCGCTTCTCGATCGAGGCCGGCGATTCTCTGCTGGTTTACACCGACGGACTGACCGAATCGCGCAATGCGGCGGGCGAAGAATACGGACTCAACCGCGTAAAGGCGCTCGCGACGACGCACAGCAAGTGCCCACCTTCGGAGTTGCTCTCGCACTGCCTCTCGGATTTGGGCACTTTTACGGAGGGAAGGAAGCAGACTGACGACTTGACTCTTCTCGCGCTTCAACGAGCGGCATAAACAGCGCTATTTTTGGTTGGCGACCGCGGCTTGCACCGGCATTGCCCCGCGATCGCCGATGGGTCGGCCCACGATATTCTTCCGTGCCTGCCTTGCAGGCAGGGCGGCCCATTCAAGGTTATTATTCAGCTTCTCGAATAAAGCGCGGTCCCCGCCTTCGAGCGTCACGCAGGCTGCGGCGAAGCATCGCAAAAATATGCCCCCATCCGGCGCATCGAACGACAGAAACTCACCTTGGCGATCTTCGCCCGTTCGCTTCTCGTACTTCTTCTTCAACGCTTCGGAATACGCCGTGAAAAAGCGTTCCGCGTCTCCCTCGGTGGCCAGATCCAGCCGCGCAATCAGCAAAAGGCGCTTGCTTTTCTTGTGCTCGTACACGACGTACCGGTCGTCACTCCAGGTGGAGGAAACGGGCGTGGCTCTCTCCTCACTCAAAAACTGTTTCAAGACTTCCTTCCAGCCGAACTCGCCCATGATGTTTTCTTCCAGCCTCGTCCAATCTGCTCCCACTTCCTTGTCCATCGAAGGCAGAGTGACCTTCGGCGGCGTCTTGCCTGCCAGGTAGAGCGCGGGGTGCAAGATCTGCTGCGTGGATACCGGGGGATTGGCGAATATTCCCGATAACGCGCTCCAGCCTTTCGGCCTCAGCACCGCAGCCGAGAAATTCAGTCCATCCAAATAAGGGAAAATCAGCGCGTCCTTCAAAAACGGCGGCGCCTTCTTCAGCATCGGCGTGCTTTCCATATCGCCGATGAGCATCGACGGATCGATATCCGGCAAGTCCTGAAGCGAACGCCCGGTGCCCTGAAGCAGGTAATCGACCATCGCCGCCATGGCGCTGCCTTCCAGCACGGACTCTCTCGCCAGCTCGGCATCGTCGTTTGGCCGTGCTGCCTTCGCCCAATCGTCGATTTGAAAATGCTGATCCTGCAATGCGTGGGTCAACTCGTGCGCCATCACCATTTTCTGATCGGCGGTGGGGATCCAATCCGCGACGTAAAACTCGTGCGCTTTCGGATCGTATAGCCCGGCAATCTGCTCCGTGAGCAGATCGACCATAAAAGCATCCAAATCGAATCCCTTCGGCAGCAAACCGAATGCTTCCGCACTGCGCTGCCCTGCGTAACGCTCGGCCTGGTCCTTGTCTTCTTTCATTTCATTGACGACGTAGGCGCGTATCTGTTCGCGGGATCGCAAACTCTTTTTTAGGGGCGCGCGCAGCTTCAAGCCGGTGATCTCACTCATCTGCTGCAGGACTTCGTCGGCGGCCGCCGCAAATTCCGCATTGGTGGTGCTGCTGGGCGGGTCCGATTTGGCAGGCGCCGTCGATTGCTGAGCATCGAGAATGGCCGTTGCCGCCAGCGATGCAAGCGCCAGCAGAAATACGAAGATGCGATGAGGTGTGGTTTTTTTGAAGAGCGCCATGCTCATTCGAGAATAACAGATTCGCGAGACAGCCGCCTGACGCGCCCAAATGGGCACGGTCACAGATGTCCTTGCGTTTGAGGGGGCTTGAAGGTCGAGATGCGTTTAGAATGAGTGCTTACGAACTCAGAACCGAGTTCGTGTTGGAAGGGGCATCGGATGCGCTTTGCAGCGCTTTTCGTATTTATGCTGGCCACGGTATGCATCGTCAAAACTCCCGCGCAGGCGGTGGAAACGGATCAGGAACGCGTCGATCGCATTTTCGCTGCTTACGACAAGCCTGGTTCCCCGGGGTGCGCCCTGGGCGTGATACGCGACGGGAGCTTCATTTACCGCAAGAGCTACGGCAGGGCCAGCCTCGAACTCGGCGTTCCGCTTTCGTCCGAATCTATTTTTTACATGGGCTCGGTCTCGAAGCAATTCACGGCGGCAAGCGTTGTGCTGGCAGCCGAACAAGGATTTCTTTCGCTCGATGACAATGTCCGCAAATACATTCCGGAACTCCCCGACTACGGACACGCCATTACCCTGCGGCAAATGCTGCACCATACCAGCGGGCTTCGAGACTTCCTGACCTTGTTGCCTCTTTCCGGCCGGCACGACGAAGATCTGCATTCCAAGGACGAGTTGATCGCTCTCATCGCGCGGCAGAAAGGGCTCAATAACGATCCCGGAGCGGAATTCATATACAGCAATACGAACTATTTTCTTCTCGGCGAAGTCGTGCAACGCGCTACCAGGAAGCCCCTTGCCGAGTTTGCCGCCGAAAATATATTCAAGCCCCTGGGCATGAACCACACCCGGTTCTACGACGACCACACCGTGGTCGTGCCCGGCCGCGTTTCTGGGTACGACCCTGGGACCAGCGAGGCTTTTCTTGTGGATTGGTCCACAAATTACGATGCCGTCGGAGCCGGGGGACTGATGAGCAGCGTCGACGATCTAGTTTTGTGGGACGGAAACTTTTACGAAAATAAGTTGGGCAAGGGAACGCTTCTCAAAGAGCTGCTGACCCGGGGCGTGTTAAATGACGGCAAGCAGATCCGTTACGCGCTCGGCCTCGAAATAGGTACATATCGTGGTTTGCCAATCGTGGAACACAACGGCGCGCTTTTCGGATACCGTACAGCGATACTGCGCTTTCCCGAACAGCGGTTCACGGTGCTTTGCCTCTGTAATGTGTCGACTGCGTCTACCAGCAGCGCCTCGCGCAAGGTCGCCGACGTTTATCTTGAGAAGAATCTCCGCCCTGAGGTGAGCGCAGTCCAACCGTCGGGGAACGGCAGCTTTCCCGACCCCGCAACGTTTGCGGGCAAATACCTTGACCCTCGCAGTCATTCGATCTTTTCGTTCACCGCCTCGACAGGCAATCTGGTTGCCTGGGGCGCGAACCTGAGACGCGTAGGACCCAATCGATTCAAGGATCTGGGTGACGGGACCATCACCTTTTCAAGCGAGGGTGCCAACATGGGGGCATCCTTGGACGTGGATGGCGAGACCGTGTTCGCCGGTAGCAGAATTGAACAGCCGCACCTCAGCGACGCGGACTTGGTAGTCTTCGTCGGCGTGTACAGGAGCGCGGAGCTAGACGCCACGTACAGTTTGTCGGCCGACCAGGGGGGCCTCGTGCTGCGCAACAGCTGGAATCCCCCGATAAAACTGAATCCGGTCGCGCAAGACGAGTTCGAGGGTGGCGACCTCGGGACGCTGGTGTTCCGCAGGGCCTCGAATCATCTCATTTCCGGACTGAGCCTGTTCTCGGGCAACGCTCGCAATGTCAGCTTTACAAAGACCGACTGAGATCGAACAGACCATGGTGGCTGCCCTGGTCCGCGTTGCCTGATTCAATGCGGTCCCCAGAAGCCTGTCAGCCACTCCTTGTGTTCCGGATGTTTAACAAAGTGGTAATTCTAGTGTACCCTCAGGGTTACATTCAGCCCCTGAGGAAACCATGGTCCCCGGCCTCCGTCTGCGACAGGTCCGCGAACGACTCGGTCTGACGTACCGTGATGTCGAGCGATCGAGCTTCGAGCTGGCTGCACAACGCGGCCGTTCTGAATTTGTCCTGCATATCAGCCGTCTGGCAGATATCGAAAACCGCTCCGTCGTTCCGAGCCTTCACAAAATCTATACACTCGCGGTGATATACCACCTGAATCCGCTGGATATCTTCCGGTGGTATGAAGTTCCCATCGATGAGTTCTTTGGCGATGGAGCGGTGTTCCACGCCCCGCAGAGCCACCTCATGGCTTCGCCCGCTTCCTTGCGCATACCCATACACTTCGATCCAGCATTCGATCCGAAACGGACGGAGTTTTTGTCTCGCATGGTCGAAAAATGGGGCAAATTTGAAGGCGTCCTAACAGGCGCAAATGAACGCCACCGCTATGGATACATCGGCCTAAATGACCGGCGGATGATGCCGATACTGCGGCCCGGCAGCATTGTGCTGGTAGACGTTTCGATGCGACGCATCGAGGAGACCGATTGGACTAGCGAATATGACCGGCCGATGTACTTCGTGGAAATCCGCGGCGGCTACCGCTGCGGGTGGTTTCACCAAGCCGGAGCACGCCTGGTCATGCAACCGCATCCGCTTTCGCGCTGTCTGCCCGAGTCCTGGCTGATCCCGGACGAAGCCGAAGTCGTCGGCCGCGTGATTGGCATCGTTACCCGCTTTAACGAGCCTTACAGCATTCCTCTTCCAAGATCTCCAGAAGAGCGCGGATATTCGAGCAAAAAAGATCTCTAAGGTAGTCCGGCGCTTCCACCGGCAGCAGCGTCCGGTAAACCTCCAGCTTGCGCCAATGTGATACCGCGACACCCAGTCCGGGTTCCATGGTCTCCAGGTGCGCGCGAAGATCGCGTTCCTGCTCTTCCAAAGGCGATTCCAGAATCCGCTCGAATATCTCCTGGTGACACTGTTCGAGCGCTTGTTGGACGGCCTCTGGCCGGTAAACGGCCGTCAAGCCGGCATGCTCGTAGCGCCCGCTCGATAGATCCCGCAAAGATGCCAGATACGTAAGCCTGGCAAACGCACTCGGAATCACCGCCAGCGTGGTGGAGGTGAAATCTTGAATCACGCGGCGATTCTGCTGTAACTGCGTCATCGTCCCCATTTTACTCACTCCCAAAACAGTCCGTTCCGAAGACAGAACGTTTCACACTCCGAAATTCCGCTCACGCGGCCTCCTCCCAATCTCCACGTAGGAGGAAATTTTCCCGTGAACAAGACTGCTTCTTACGCTTTCGCTTTACTCGCTCTGACGGTGCTGATCGTACTCCCTGTTGCTGACTCCGTCAACGCAACTGGGAACGGTAACACCAGCTTAAATTCTGTGCTTTTAGCGAGCGGTTCGCCCATGCCGCCGCCGGTGCCAAATGCCGTCAACGAATCCACGCTGGTCGCTAGTGGTTCGCCCATGCCGCCACCGGTTCCAAATGCCGTCAACGGATCCGCGCTGGTCGCCAGCGGTTCGCCCATGCCGCCACCGGTTCCAAATGCCGTCAACGGCTCCGCGCTGGTCGCCAGCGGTTCACCTATGCCGCCACCGGTTCCAAATGTCGTAAGCGGATCCACCCTGCTAGCCAGCGCCTCACCCGTGTAACTACTCGCGCGCCTGTAAAATCGTCCGTTTTTATACGCTTGATTCGAGCTCCGAGCCCGACGGGCGCGGGCGCTGCAGAAAAACGATTCATCGACCGACAGAAGCTTCTTCCACAGCCTACCTAGCAGTAGGCTGTGGATCTTTTTCGTGGCGCGCGCGCACAAAAACGATCAGCACCTGTCTGCACCTCACAAATGTTCACAACTGTTCGTATTGTCATTTAGTTTATCCTCCACCTTTACGAACGTGATACCATGCCGCGAAATGGCGAATTTACCTCCCCTGTTACTTCTGCTTTGGACGATCGGCACTGTCGTCCAGCTCAGCGTCCTGTTTCTTGTCATCGCTAAACACCATTTCCGCAGCCTTCCTCTATTTGCTGTTTATATCGCTCTCAATCTCTGCCAAGCCGCCTTTATCTTTTTCGTCTACTCCCATTTTGGCTTTACCTCGCATATCGCTTGGCGACTTTGCTGGCTCTCGGAACCATTCACTCTAGTCGCGCAAGCCCTGGCCGCTACCGAAGTCCTTCATCGCGTCCTGCGACACTACGCCGGCATCTGGGCGCTGGCTTGGCGTTTGATCGCCGCCGCAACGGTCATTGTAATTTCCTACGCGGCTGCCAGCGCGCAACAACGGCCGGAGTGGTCAGTGATGATCGCCAATCGCGGTTATCACCTTACCTTCGCGGTCGGGTTGATTTCTTGTCTGCTGGTGGTCCGTTTTTATTCCATTCCGGTCGACCCCGTTTACAAAACACTTCTCGGCGGATTCTGCGTATACTCGTGCACCGTCGTTGCGGCAAACACTCTTCTTCAGGCGCTTTTTCTCCGCCAATTCCCCAAATTCGGCGACGTTTGGAACTATCTGGAAATGACGGTCTTTATCGGCGTTGAAATAGCCTGGGCGGTGGCCCTGCGCCACCCCGTGCGGGATGACAACAAGCCTTCGCTGCTGCCTCCTTCCACCTACGATCGAGTATCGCCGGACGTCAATTCCCGTCTACGCGAGCTGAACGACATCCTATCCAAGTTCTTGAGATGGCAGGTTCTCCGGCCATGAGTGAAGCGCTGTACATTTTTTTCTCCATCGTGGTCGCACTGCTGCTGCTGCTCGCCTGGGCGCTTCGCGCTCCTGGCAAAGGTTCGCATGACAAGTTCGATCTTGCCTCTCTCGAGCAATCCGGCCGGCGCCACGCCACCTATTTCGCGCTCATTCGACAAGCGTCGTCACCCGCAGACATGGAGTTCCTGGCGCGGCGAGGTTCGCCGGGAATCGCCGCGCGAGTGCGCAGACAACGCCGCCAAGTTCTAATCCTGTATTTGGCGCAACTTCGCGACGACTTTCAGCGGCTATTGCGCCTGGCTCGCGCGGTCGCGGCCCTATCGCCTGCGGTCGGTTCCCGCCAGGAATTCGAACGTCTTTGGCTTAGCTTGGAATTTTCGTGGCGTTATCACATGATTCGGATCGGCATCCGCTACGGACTCCTACCGATTCCTCAGCTGAATAGCCTCAGCCAAATGGTCAGCCAGCTCGCCGTGCAGATGGAAACCGCGATGAAGGATCTCGGCGAACGCGCCGCCATGGCCGTCCAAATTGCTTCATCGCTCGATGGGAACGGTGTGGATGTCGCCTAGCGCTGCTTCCACCGCCGCCAATAAATCTCCAGCCTTGAACGGTTTTTGCAATACCTGCAGCGCCCGTCGCGTCTCTTCACTCTGCGGTCCGGACGGAGTCGTCGCTTGCATCAAGATCACCCGTAGGGCGAGTTCCGGCCGGTTTGCCGCCAGCCACGCATGAAGTCCCGTTCGCCCGGCGGCCCCACAAGCTTGCATGTCCGCCACGATCAAATCGAATTCCTGTTCCTCCAAGGCACGCTGCGCATCGTTCAAAACCGTAGCCGTCCGCACGGCATGACCTCGCCCGCGCAGAATTGCCCCCACCGCTTCCAGCACCGATTGATCGCGATCGATCAGGAGTATGCGACCTTCCCGTACCGGCGCCGCCAAGTTCCGCGCACCGGGTTTTGGTGTTTTCTCCGCCGGTTGAAATGGTAACTCGATCGCAAACGACGCTCCGTGCGGCTCCACGTTCCGCACTCGGATCGTCCCTCCATGCTCGGTGATAATCCCGTAACAAATGCTCAACCCCAGCCCGGTTCCCTTTCCGACTGGCTTGGTCGTATAAAACGGATCGAACACACGCGAAGGCTCTCGCACCCCCGGCCCGCTGTCCGTAAATTCCACCGCTAGACGATCGCCTCGAACTCCGGTACGCACCCAGATGTCGCCTTCGCTTGCCCCCTCCAGGACGGCATCGACGGCGTTGTTCACCATATTCAAGAACACCTGCTGCAACTGGTGCGGATCAGCGGCGGTGACCGGCAAGTCCGGCGCGAGTTCCAGGTGCACGCGAATATTTTTCATCCGCAAGTCATAGTCGCGCAGTGCCAGCGTATCCTCCAGAATTTGGTTCACCTGCACCGCTACGCGCTCCGGCTTGTGCTGCCGCGCGAAACTCAGCAAGTTTTGCACGATCCGATGCGTTCGCTGCGCTTGCTTGTACAACTTGTCGGTGTACTCGATGCCTTGCGGACCGACGTCCGCGCTCGCCGTCAACAGTTGGCTGTAGCCCAGAATCGCCGTGAGCGGATTGTTCAACTCGTGCGCCACGCCTGAAATCAGTTGCCCCACCGCCGCCATTTTTTCGCTGTGCAGCAACTGTTCCTGCGTGCGGCGCAAATTCTCGTAGGCTTGGCGCGTTTCCTCGTAAAGCACGGTCCGATCGATCGCATTCGAAATCTGGCTCCCCACCGCAATCAACAGATTTATATCGGCCGGCGAAAATTCCCGCGGCGCCCGGGTGCCCACGGATAGCACTCCGCCGACACGGTCTTTCGACCACAAAATCACAAGAAATGACGACGCCATCCCTTCCTTCTGTTGCACCGTCCGGAATATCGGCGGCAGCGGCAATCCTTGCGCCGACAAGAACATCGCATGCACCGCCTTGATGTGCTGCAAAAGCTCCGGCTGCACGCTCACCTTCGGAAAACTTCTCGCGTACTCGGACTTGTAGCCCACCGCCGAAATCCGCCGCAGCGACAATCCCTGCTCGTCAAACAAATAAAGAGACGACGCATCCAGACTAAACAGTTCCACCATCTGCCGCAGCGTCCGATGTAGCGAGTCGTTCAAATCCATCGATTCCGTAAGCGTCTGCGCGATCGAATTCAACACCATCAGTTCACGGTTGCGCCGCCGGATCTCCTGCTCCGCGCGTTTTCGGTCGGTGATATCCAGCAAGAACCCCTGAAACGCCGTCACACTCCCGCCGGCATCTCGCACCGCAATGGACGATTCCATCATCGTCCGCACTTCCCCGTCCCTCCGCCGGACCTCGAACTCGAAATCCGCCACCGAGCCATGCTCGTGCAGAAACTTTTTCAGCCGCTCCCGATCCGAGCTGTTCACATACATTATCGGGATATCGACGCTTTGCAATTCCTCGCGGTGTTCGTAGCCCAACATGCGCATCAATGCATCGTTGAAATCCAGGAATCGCCCAGCCGGCGTGGAGATAAAAACCCCTTCCTGAACGTTGGAGACCAGCGTGCGATATTTCTCCTCCGCCCGCTTTCGATCCGTGATGTCCTTCAAGACGTGCACCGTTCCGAGCTGCCGGCCCTGCGGATCGGTAAATGTGGAATTCGACGCCAGAAAATATCCCGGCAGCCAGGGATCGGTCTCATCACCTTCCCCAGCAACTCCCTCGCAATACGGGCAATTCTGGTAGCCCGCGGTCTTTCGCGTCAGCAGATCGGCCACCGCGCGTCCGACGAGCGCGCTGCTCTCGCGCCCCAAAAGGTGGCTCAGCCGCTGGTTGCTCCGCAGAATCCGGAACTCGCGGTCATGCACCAAGATGGGATCTCCGATCGAATCGAACGTGTACGCCCACTGCTGCTGCACCGTGGCCACTTGTTCAAAAAGCCGCACGTTTTGCAGCGTCAACCCCAGCAGGTTCGCGACGTTTCCCAGGTACGAAATCTCATCCGCTTGAAACTTCAGGTGCTGCGTCGAGCCCACCGCAATTATCCCCAGCGGTCCTTCTTTTCCCGGGAGAGCCAGTGCTACAATCTCGCTCATCCCGCTCTCCACCATTCGCTGGCGTGCAGTCACGTCCAGTTCGTCCTCTACACTGAGAAATACGCACTGCTTGTCGATCACCCGTTGCATCCACGGTTCCGACGTCGGGACCGGCCCGTGCCGCTCCAGAAAAGCCTGGTCGTACCCCACCGATGCCCGGACAATCAACAGCACGTCGCTCCCCTGCCCCTCGGCCAGCCACACCAGCCCGTGTGTCGCTCCCAGACTCTCCACCAGCTGTCCCAGCACCTGCTCGAGCACTTCGGCCACGGACAGCGTCTGGGTGCTCGCGGCGATCAGCAGCGTCAACCTCCGCATCTTGTCGTTCAATTCCTCGCTGCGGGCACGCGCCCGCTCCAGCACCAGCACCACCATCGCGATTCCGATCGCCACCAGCGAAAAGTGGTCGAACGCCACGCGGAGCAAATACAACGGATGATGAGGCCACTGCCAGCGGTCCATCCCGTTCAATGCGCTGATAAAGAATCCGCCCGCCAACAACCGCACGCCATGCCCCCGGTGCGAGGCCGCTGCTCGCCAAAGCAACCAGCCAGCCCACAAACAAACAATCGATTCCAGCGCCGCAGTCTCCCAACGCACCGGTCCAAATTGCAGCACCGGGCCGCGCTCGAACCACCAGATCGTCGCCACGACCGCGCCCATCAGCGGAAAAACCGGCCACTTGCGCTTTTGCACTCCCGCCGTGTACTGCATGACAGCAAGCAGAAAGACCACCAGCGCGGCCACATGCGTGGCCAAGGCCGCCAGCCGCAGCTGAGGCATCGCGCGAAGGACCAAACCCAGGTCAAATAGAGAAGAAATCGTCAGGCAGGCCCAGCCGGTCAACCACAAACGGAAATAGCTTGCTGGGTGATCGCGTCGCAACAGAAAAAATAACACCAGCAGCACGATGAATGCCGTGGTCTCGAAGAAAGCGATGGCAAGCAGTCCCTGGTTCCCCAACACGTGGTCTTGCCTCCCGACCGGAGTCGCCACCGCCGCACGAATTCACGCGCGAGGCGTGTTTTGAAGCACCCTGGAGTCTCGGTGACTATCTTTACCATGACGCTAACACGCTATTTTCTGACTGGGCAAGCGCCCACATTCCCCCTGTGCCGTCCCGTATAATGACTACTGGGAGCCAACCATAGTGGACCTCGAAAACATTCTGGTCGTGGACGACGAAGAAGCCATCCGCGAAGTCGTTTCAACCATGCTCGAATCCAAGGGCTATCAATGCACGGCGGTCAGCAACGGCCGCGCCGCCCAGGATCAAGTCAAGCGCGTGACCCCGGACCTCGTCCTCAGCGACATGATCATGCCCGAGATGGACGGCATTAAACTCCTCGACTGGCTCCGCCAGTATGATCCCGAAGTCCCGGTCATCATGGTCACCGCCATCCACGACATCTCCACCGCTCTCGAAGCCATTCGTCGCGGCGCCTATGACTACATCCTGAAGCCCTTCGAGAAGGATCAACTATTCCTGGGCGTTGGGCGAGCCCTGCAACACCGCCGTCTGGTGCTCGAAAACCGTACCTACCAGCGCAACCTCGAGCAACTGGTCGAAGAGCGCACCGCGCAGCTCACCGCAAAGCACGCCGAACTCGAGCAATCCTACGACGACACTCTCGAAGCTCTCGGCAGCGCCCTGGACCTTAAGGATGCCGAAACCGAAGGGCACTGCCAGCGCGTCACCGCCTTCTGCATTTCCATCGCGAAGACCATGCCTGTCCCCAATCCTTATCTCCCGGTCCTCGCTCGCGCCGCATTTCTCCACGACATCGGCAAAATGGCCATCCCTGACGGCATCCTCCGAAAGCCCGGCCCGCTCACCGACGACGAAAAGCAGATCATGCGCAAGCACTGCGAGATCGGCTACAACATGCTGATCCGCATCCCATTTCTCCGCGACGCGGCCGAAATCGTTCTCGCCCACCAGGAATTCTTCGACGGCTCCGGCTATCCCCGCGGCCTGAAGGGCGAACAAATTCCTCTTGGCGCCCGCATTTTCACCATCGCCGACTCCCTCGATGCCATGATAAGCGACCGCCCCTATCGCAAAGCCCTCCCGCTCTCCCACGCCCGCCAAGAAATTCGCCGCTGCTCCGGCACGCAATTCGATCCCCAGGTAGTCGAAGTCTTCCTGTCCATCCCGGAAGAACACTGGCTCGAACTCCGCGAAAACCTGGGCTCCCCGTTCCGCCTGGCCCACCTGCGTAACCTCTAAAACGCAAGCGCGCCCGCGTCCACTAGGTTCAGGCAAGCTCCGTGACCTGGTAGGGGTGGGCTTGCTCCGCCCGATGGTCCGACTCGGCAGGAAGCCTCCGACGATCCGCTCAACACCGCTAGCGCAGCAACGGATTCCGCGCGTTCCGGCGGTCCTTCGCTTTTCTCGGCTAGGGGATCCTGCTGAACGATTCCGGCTCGTGGAATCGCAGGGTGCGTTAGAACCTGGCAACGCCTGCGCCACAAAATCTTGGCCAAACATGAGATTTGCAACAGAACTGAACTAAGCGACGAGATTTCCTGCAACCAAAGACGCCACGGTGCGGCGAGCCCGCAGAATTCCGCGAGACTCACCGCAACCAGCCACGCTTTAGAATTGGAACCGTAGCGACATTTGCAGTACGCGGAACGTATTCTGGCCCGCCAGCTCCGTAATTACGCCAAACGTCCCTGAGTTGATGTTCGTATTCGGCAGCGCGAAGTTTGGATGGTTGAACGCGTTGAACGCATCTGCCCGGAACTTGAGCGAGTACCTCTCCCGGAACAGCGGGAAGTTCTTCGCCACACCCAGGTCGACGTTCGAGAAATGGGGTCCCCGCAGCGTGTCCCGGTTGCCCACTTCCAGCCCGCTCACCGGTGAAAACGCCGAGGCTGCGAGGGTTGGATTCGCGAACATTTGGATTTCGTTGTTGTTCGCCGTGTCCGTGTGGATGTGCGTTGCGACTTCCTGTGCTGTCCCCGTGAACAGCGCGCCGTCGTCCGCCGCCAGGCTCGTCGTGCTGACGCCGGACTGCACCGGAAGCGCCAATCCCGTCCGCCAGGTGACGATCCCCGATGTCTGCCAGCCGCCCACGACTTCATCCAACCAACGAGGCGCGCCGTTCAGCAGCCGCTGTCCATGCCCGACCGGCAGATCGTAGACGAAGTTTGAACTCACCTGGTGCGTCACGTCGAATTCCGAATTGCCTCGGCACACATTCAAATTCGTCGCGTCACACATCACCGTGGTAGCGCCGCCCACGAAATTCCCGTTGTTGTTGGCGACGATCGAACTGTTGTCGATCGAGTGCGAGAACGTATAGTTGAAGTCAAACTGCAGGTTCCGGGACAACCGCTTTCTTAGCGTCACCAGCATGCCGTTGTAGGAAGACCACCCCTTGTTCGAAGCCAGCGCATTGACCGCGAATTGCGACGGATACCCGACGTTCGGTGGCAGCAAACCCGAAGACTCAAATCCATAGATCGCTCCACCCAGGTTCCCTTGTTGCAGCGACACCGTGTTGTTGGCATAGAAAAATTGCGTGCAGCTCGATCCAAATGCTGCCATGCAATTTGTGCCGTCGGCCGCCAACGCCTGGTTGATCTGATTCTCAAAGAACGGTAGCGGCGCGACCGCCGCAGGGCTCACACCCGCACGCGCTTGCTGCTCCAGAATCGTCCCTGCCGTTACCAGGCTCTGTTTCGATGTGGGGTCCACGAAGTTCACCGCCTGCCCAGCGTCCGCGAGGGTGAATAACCGCCGGCCGAAGCGCCCGTAGTAGTCGACTTCCAACTGGAACCCGCCGTGCAATTCTCGCTGAACGCCCGCCGAGAATACGTTGGAATACGGAGTTTTCAGTTGCGGATCGATTCCGAAGTTGAAAATTCCCGTCGGTGTCAGCGGATTCTGAAATGCCGGCGCCGTATAGCTGAACGGCAGCGTTTCCGGTCCCGTGAAGCGCGGCGCGGTCATAATGTTGCCCGCCGCTCCGCCTCCGGTTCCAAACAGTTGCGCCACCGTGTTTCCGAACAGGTAGCTTGCCTGGTCTTCGATGAAGTTGACCGCATTGATCACCGTCTGGTCGTAAATCTGCGAGGCCCCCAGACGCACTACTGTCTTATGATCGCCAAACACATCCCCTAGCAATCCACTGCGGAAACTCGGATTCCATGCCAGCGCCAGCCGTGGCGAGAAATCGGTCGGCTCGGAGCCGTACAATCCGGGACCATTATTTGCCTTCCCCGCCAATTGATACGTCAGCTGCGGCGTGGCATCGGGTCCCGAAATTCCCGCCAGGCCATTGGCCGTGCGCACCGCGAGAAGCTGGCTGAGATTGGTATTCGAGAACGTCGCTTCCAAGCCGTTGCTTTCATACGGCACGGAATCATATTGATAGCGCACGCCCAGCGTCAGCGTGAGGTCGTTTCGCACCTTCCAGTTATCTTGCGCGTAGCCGGCGTATTGGTAGTAGCGGTAATCCCGCCGTTCGACCGATCCCAAAGCCTGCGCGTCTCCGCTCTTTCCGTAAACGAACGACGTCTGGTCCTCATTTATGACTCCCAGCGCCCCCGCAAAAATACTATCCCAATTTGCGGCGGCGATGCCGTTCGGATCGACCGCCGGATTGGCCAGGATGTTCGCTGGCCGCAGCGCCGGGGTCAGACTGGGGAAGTTGCCTCCCAGCCCCAGGCTATAAAAATTGAACGAATTACCCAACTCGCTGCGTACCCGGATCGGCTTCCACTCGGCGCCAAACTGGAATGTATGCCTGGATCGGATCAGCGTCACATCGTCGCGGAATGTCGGAATGGGATCGACGCGCGCACTCGAGGTCTGCCGCGCGTAGGGAGTCGCAAGGCCCCCATCGAACCAGTTCAATGGAAAATTGTTGCCATTTCCGTTGAATAACACCGGGAAATCAATGTTTTCGCGGGTTTCGCCGTACGTGAATTGATTGATCAAACGCCCGCTGGGGGCCCATGTTTCGCCTAGCACCCACGCGCGGTTTCTCTCAATAATCGGACACGTCAGGGGATCACCGGGAAACTGTTGCGACGTGCACCCGCCGCTGAAATTCTCGGCATTCTCATTATTGAAGTTAAATCGCACGAACATCTTGTGTTTGCTGTTGATGTTGTAATCCACGCGCGTTGTGTAGATATCCTCGGTCAAATTATCCGGGGCGTTGAACCGCAATCCCCCGGTGTTCAGTCCGTCTCCAGCGGAAAGGTCGTTCGCCGCGGGATACCTGGTATTGAATAAGCTCAAAAGCGCGGGGTTGAATCCGGGAGTGGTGAACCCCGGTGTGCCTGCACACGGATTGCCCGCCGCCGAGCAAGGATCGAGTGCCGCCACCTGCGCCGCGGTCAGGATCGTCACGCAGTCGGTGCTCACATCTTGCGCGCCCAACCGGCTGGTCGGACTGCACGGCTGCCCGGTCACGTTGCTGTTTGCATTAATGTAGGCGATTTCTCCCAACTTGACGTGATTCAGGGGCACGATTTGCAGTTGACTCTGTGCTTCCGCATCCCGCCGGCCTTCGTAATCAAAGAAAAAGAAAAGTTTGTCCTTCTTGACAGGGCCGCCCAGATTCCCACCGAATTGATTTCGCACCAGCGCTGTTCGCGGTACTCCTTCCGCATTGTTGAAGAAGCTGTTGGCTTCCGTCGCGGCCGTACGGTTATATTCGCTTGCCGAACCATGCCACGAGTTCGTCCCGCTCTTTGTGGTGATGATCGTCTGCGCCCCGCTGCCTCGGCCATACGCCGGTACCGGATTCCCGACCTGCGTACTGAATTCCTGCACCGCATCGACAGGGATCGCCGCCTGGGTCGAAAATGCCTGCCCTACCGCGAAGTCCGTGGCGTCAATGCCATCGACAATGATGTTGTTCTGGTCCGCGCGAGCGCCGGCCACGGACCCGTCACGGCTTCCGCTTGGATCGGTCGCCGCATTCCCGTTCGGGCTCTGGGCACTCACCACGCCCGGCTCGAGTCTCAGCAGCGCGCTCGGATCGTCTCGAAACTCCGACGGCAGGTTCTCCACCGCCCGCATGTCGAAATTGTTCCCGATCGTGCTGTCTTGCGTATTCAGGCTCACCGATCCTTCCGCGGTCACTTCGACCGACTGTGTCACCGTCCCTATTTCCAGCACCACGTCCTGGGTGCGCGTCGCGGCGATCGCCAGATACAAATTCGAGATCGTGACCGTTTTGAAGCTGTCTTTGCTGATTGTGAGCGTGTACCCGGGCCCGGGCGGCACCTTCGCAAACAAATAGGCGCCATAGCTGCCAGTCTCGGACTCATAGACCGCGCCCGTCCGCGTATCCACCAATTTCGCATGCGCATCGGATATCGGCGCCCCGGTCTTGTCGGTCACCGTTCCGGTGATCGACGCCACGTCTTGCCCTCTCGCCCCTGCCGCGAGTAGCCCCACGACCAGCAAAGCCATGACGACCAGGCGCGGGTAAATTCGCGGTCCCCTCTCGGTCAAGAGCTTCGGTCGTCCCGGCTTCCATTTTTGCGACCCGTTCCCGGGCTTCAAACGCGCCACACCCACACAAATGCCGCTCATTCTTCCTCCGAAATTATTCATAAAATCTCCGTCGATTCGTGTTGCCAATTAAAAACGGTCCGGACACAGCTCCCCAAAACCATCCACTTCCGAGGCGTGTGTGAATGTTAGCAGCATGTAAATGTCCACATGTCGGGGTGTTTCCAAATGGATATCGGCAGTTTCCACTTCGCGCATTTTCACGGATTTACGGCCTTTCGTGGATGGATCTGAAAATTGGGGTATTTTGGAAGATATTGTTTTTAGAGTGCAAACGCGTAGGTCGTACACTTTCTAGTATCCTTAATCCATAATTTAGACGATTTAGAATCAGTTTCCTGCGCTCCAGCATGAGCGACCTCGCCGCGAGGCGATTCGGAGTCCGCCGAAAGCCTCTCCGCCAACTGTCCTTGCGCCGCCCGAGTAGCACGCCAGCGCAAATCGGCCCGAAATCCGCTGGCACTACCCGGCGCAGACCTCCCGCGGCCCTGAGATGAAAGTCAGCGATTGGCTGTGAATCCGGTTCTCGTCATCGAAATGGCTTGATCCGGAAAGAGCGACAGAAATATGCGATACACTTCCCCTATGAGCGCAAACCCGCATACCGTCGCGGTGCAGGAGGTTGTCCCGCAGTTGGATCTGGGCGCGCAATACGCCGCCATCGGTGGCGAAATCCGTGAAGCGGTCGAGCGTGTTCTGACATCCCAGCATTTCATTCTCGGAAGCGAAGGCGCCGCCCTCGAACAGGAAATTGCCAAGCTCTGCAATGCCCAGCACGGAATCGCTCTGGCCAGCGGCACCGACGCGCTGATCCTCGCACTGCGCGCCTGCGGCGTCCGCGAGCGCGATGAAGTCATCCTTCCGCCGTTTACGTTCGTGGCCACCGGCAGCGCCGTCAGCGCCCTCGGCGCGAAACCGGTCTTCGCCGACATCAACCCCAGCACTTACAACATCGATCCAGCCAAACTCGAACGCCTCATCACTTCACGCACGCGTGCCATCATCGCGGTTCACCTCTACGGACTAGCCGCCGACATGGATCCAATCGTGGCGGTTGCGAAGGCACGAAACTTGCCGGTGATCGAAGACAACGCGCAGGCCATCGGTGCCTCCTACAAGGGCCGCCCGACAGGGTCGATCGGCGATGTGACTTGTCTGAGTTTTTATCCGACGAAAAATCTCGGCGCTTATGGTGACGCGGGCATGGTGGTCACGAATTCGGCGGAGGTCGCCGCGCGAATTCGCAACTTGCGGAATCACGGGCAAACTACAAAATACGTCAGCAGCGAGCCTGGTTGGAATAGCCGTCTCGACGAATTACAAGCAGCGATTCTGCGCGTCAAGCTGCGCTATTTGCCCGCTTGGCAGCGCGCGCGGCAAGCTCACGCCGCCCAATATACTCGACGCCTTTCGCAGATCCCCGGCGTGCTGCCGCCGATTGTGCCCGCAGGATACGAGCACGTCTTCCACCAATACACAATTCGCGTCGAAACGCGCGATGAGTTACATCGTGCTCTAAGCGATCGAAAAATTGGCAGCGCCGTTTATTATCCGGTGCCGCTTCACCTGCAGCCCATCTACGCCTCGCTCGGTCACAAAGTCGGCGATTTTCCCCACTCCGAGCACGCCGCCAACGAAGTTCTCTCGCTTCCGATGTATCCCGAGCTCCGCGATGATCAAATCGCTCGCGTCACCGATGCCATTTCCGAATTCCTCCACTGCCAATAAATTCCCGGCAATTCGTGCCTGACTGAAATTGTCAGCGGAGGGTGCGGCGCTTCCCTGTTTTCTCTTTCCTTCGCTACATCGTTATTCTTTATCTCATTTCCCTAAATAGAGAAGCGCCAGCAAAAACAGCCACAATCCATCCATGAAGTGCCAGTAATGAGAGGTGACTTCGGCGGCGACCGATTGCGTCAGCCTCGTCTTTTTAAAATTGCGGAGCAGGACATAGCACAGTGCGCCAACGCCGCCCAAAAGGTGGACTCCATGGGCCGCGGTGAAAATATAAAAGAAACTGCTCGCAGGATTGGTGCTGACGTAGAACCCCTGCTCGACCAACTGGCGCCACGCGATGACCTGTCCGACCAGGAACAGCACGCCCAGCCCGGTCGTAACTTGCCAGAGCGTGCGGAAGCCTTTGAGGTCGCCGGCACGTTCCTTGCGGCGCGCTAATTCCATTGTGCCGCTGCTGGCGAGCAGAACGATGGTATTCACCCAAACCATGAACGGAAGATGGACCGGAACCCAGTCGCTGCTCGTCTTGCGGACCAGGAAGGTGACCGCTAGCGCCATGAAAAACATCACGATCGAAAGCATCGCCAGGACTACGGCGGTTTGATAACGGCGGGGCGAGGTTGGCGTGGGCTTGCGGCGCTTGTTCGGGTCTCCGTCCCCGCTTCCGCCGTCGCCGGTCAGTGGCGGTGGGTTGCCGCCGCCCCCTCCGATGTCCTCGATAATCAGTTCGATGTCGTCGACTACGTGTATGTCCGGCATGGTTGTTCCTTGGTACGAATCTTCTTTGAGAATCTTTCTCCTGCGACTCAGCACAGACCGCTCTAAAGACCTGCCACTACATGGCCCTGCGTCGTTCTACGTCGTCCCCGCGGCGTGTGGCGGCAGGCGTTGCAGCCCTGGTTCCGTTCCACCGGGCATGGCTGGGGGCGTGCTGTCGGTCGGACGAGATTGTAATGCGAAATCCGCTTCGCTGCCGAATTCGTAGGCGTCTCGATAGACCACCGGCGGGCGGCCCGCGAAATTTCCGAGTGGTGGCGGCGAAGGCAGCGACCATTCGAGGGTAGTGGCGCGCCACGGATTTTTCTCCATGGCCTCGCTGCGCTTGAACAGGCTGGTGACGAAATTGACAAGGAATATCCCTTGGGCGGTAATCGTTACCAGCGTCGCGCTCGTGACGAACGAACGAATGGGCCACGCTGCGGCGGTGGCGAAGGTCAGCGTGGCTTCAGGCGAAAGATGCAGGTGGGCGATCAGCCCCAGCCAATGCATCGGCATGAACACGCAATAAACACCGACGAACGTGATCCAGAAATGAATCTTGCCGAGGCGCTCGTCGAGGCTGCGCCCAAACATTTTCGGGAACCAGAAAAACAGCGCGCCCAGCATCGCGAAGGTGGCCGCAATACCCATCACCAGGTGGAAGTGGCCGGTGATAAAGTCGTCGCTGGCCGCGGTGGCCGTCAGATCGTTGCGCGCAAGGAACAAACCGGACAGCCCGCCCGCGAGAAACAGCGATACAAAACCTAGAGCAAAGAGCATGGCGGTGGTCAGCTGGACCTTGCCGTTCCAGAGCGTGCCGAACCAGCTCATCAGCAGGATGGACGCGGGTAGACCTAGGGAGGACGCCAGCAAACCGAAAACGAGTGGCGAATAAGGATTAAGTCCGCTGGCGAAGGTGTGTTGCCCCCAAATGCAGAACCCGACAAGCCCGACCGCGCACAACGCCAGCACGACAGCGCGCTGTGCCCAGACCGGCTTGCGCGAGAAGGTCGAGATCAGGTGCGTGACGATGCCGAAGCAAGGGAGGATTGCCACGTAAACTTGCGCCTGCGCGAAAAACCAGAATAGACGCTGCCAGAGGGCGGGCAGTGCGACTGCCTGCGAGTTAGGTGAAGCCGTGGAGAGCATGGCCGGGAGCGAGAAGAAGTGCGTCCCGAGAACACGGTCAGCCAGCAGGTAAACAGACGCAGCCAACAGGATGCTGAAAATCAACAAGCTCAGAATTGCGTTGATAAACCACGCCCAGACGGTGATGGGCAGGCGCGGAAGCGTCATGCCCTTAGTGCGCAGGTCAATGGTGGTAACGCTGAGATTGAGGGCGTTGGCGAGGGCCGCGACGCAGAACAGCGCGACGCCCGCGATCCAAAGGGTCACGCCAGTTTGCGGTGCCAGGAAGAATGCGGTGGTAACACCAACCAGCGAGACCGCCGTGGTCCAGAAGGCAAGCAGGTTGAGGGTCGGGAAAGCCATGTCTCCCGCGCCGATCTGGATGGGTAGGAGGTAGTTGCCAAATCCCGCTTGCGGCGCGGCGGTGAGAACCATCAGCACCATCAGCGAGCCGTGCAGTAAGGTCAGCGCGGCGTAGCGCTCCGGCGAATCCCCGAAACTTGGCAGCATGGGAAGATGCGCGCCGGGCCAGACTAGGTGAATGCGCATTACCAGCGACATCATCATTCCCAGGAAAACGCTGAACAGCGCAAGCCAAAGGTATTGCAGGCCTATAGCTTTGTGGTCGGTCTGAAACAGGATCCCGCGGGGTGACGTGGGCTTCCTGCCTTCCGGTGCGCCACTTTGGTGGTCAACCATACAGCCATCAATAGAATACATTGCCGCCGGAAATTCAAGCAGGAAGGCTGCCAGAGAGCCGAGATGCGGTGACCACCCGAGCGCGGTGTCTCAGCTTGGTGGGTTGTCGAGGGAGTCGACCTTCTCCGATGTGACGGGCCACCCGCCGCTGAGGAAGGTTTCGAGGACGGATCGAAACTGGTCGGGATACTCGATCCACGGGACGTGGGCGGCTTCGTCCAGCGTCACCAAGCGGGCGTTTGGGAGGCTTAGCGCCCAGTCTCGGCCAGCGCCGTACGGGGAGCTGCGGTCTTTGCGGCCATGGATGGCTAGGACTGGAGCTTGGGCTTTAGCGAAGTCTTGCGGGGTCAGATTCAGATTTTGCAGCGATGGGAGGACGTGCTCGGTCCATTGCTTGGGGAAGTTGATTTCGTTGGTTAGATCGCAGGGGTCCCAGTTGAGTTTGGGGGCATCGGCCGGGTTGGCAACGTAGATCTCGCAGAGGATGGACCAGAACTTTCTGCAGAATTGCTTTGCGTCGTGGGATTGACGCTCTTGCTGCAGTTGAGCAATCTTGGCCATGACTTCCGCCAGCGTTCGGTCCACGTTGGTCAGGTGGACAGGGTAGGCCTTTGCAGGGTACGGAGCCATGGAGCCAATTTGTACGATGCGGCCGGTGTGACCTGGGTGCTTCATCGCGTAGAGCGCTACGGTTACTCCCATGTAGGAGTGGCCGATGAGATTTACTTTGTCGATGGTGAAATGTCGGCGGAGGGCTTCGATATCCTCGACATCGTGGTGGATGCCTTTTTTCAGCTTGGACTGGTCGCTGATGGGATTGGAACGGCCGCGATTGCGTGGGTCGTAGAAGATCAGGGTGCAGCAGTTGGCGATAGATTGGAGAGCGTCGGATAGATAGAAGCCGTTGGGGATCAGGACGGTTTGCGGGCCTTGGCCGAGCTTTTGGACGAACAGTTGGACGCCTTCTTCTGTGGTCACGTGCTGTTTTCTCGGGTTCACGGCGATGGCCTCCTTGGAAAATGGAAGAGCCGCGCGCGGTGGGGCTCCTTAGAAATACAAAAGCAGCGACAAAGCGCGGCTTCGGAAAAAGAAAGAGCCGCGGCGAGCGCGGCTTTTCATGGTGATTAGCACTCCACTCTAGATAAACGGAGTTGGGTGAGTCAACGCCTTGTGGATTGACAAAGCCAAGAGTGGCCGGGCTACACCGTAGACGGCGCTACTCGTGGCGGAGGGCTACGATGGGGTCGACACGCATGGCGCGCCACGCTGGGACGTAGCAGGCGACTAGCGCCACGCCCATCAGCAGGATGGCGACTCCGAAGAATGTCAGGGGATCCGTTGTGCTTACGCCGTAGAGCAGGCTGGCCATCAGGCGCGTGAGGGCTAGCGCGGCAGCTAGGCCGAAGGCGACTCCGATCAGTGCCATGCGGGCGCCTTCGCTCATGATCCAGCGCATTACCTGGACTGGCCGGGCGCCGAGGGCGATGCGGATGCCGATCTCTTGCGTGCGCTGGCCTACGATGTAGGAGACCACACCGTAGATGCCCACGCTGGCCAGCATCAGCGCGACGGCGGCGAACACGGCGAGGAGAATCATCGAAAAGCGCTGCGCCATGACCGATTGGTTGTAAACGATGTCGTCCATCGATTTTGGCTCGAACATCACCTGTTCACTGTTCATTTGTTGGATTTCGTGGCGAATGGTATCCGCGAGCGCGAGCGGATCGCCGGTTGAGCGGAGCACTACGGTGGTGCTGCGAACCGTGCGGGTCATGTATTTGTCGGGGATTTGACGGAAAGGGAGATAAAATTCCGCGCGCATCGCGAGCTTCTCTTCCAAGCCCCATTGGTTCACGTGGCGGACTACGCCGACGATTTGCGTGGGGCCGACATAATCGTCGGTGAAAACTTTTCCGAGGGGATCCTCGCGCGGGAAAAATTTCTCGGCGAAATCCTCGTCGATGACGGCGACATGCGGGGCGCTTTCGATGTCGGCGTTTGTGAAGAAACGGCCCCGGATAAGCTGGATTCCCATTACTTGGAGGTAGTCGGGCTCGACTTCCGACCAGATCGACCAATATTTGTCGTTATCGCTCAGCGGCTTGGGGCGGCCTTCGATCCAGAAGGGATCTTCTGAGTCGCTACCCATCGGAATCGCGCCTCGCAGGAAGGAGACGGACTGCACGCCGGGAATCGCGGCGAGGCGGTCGTGCAGCTGGACGAATGAGGACCGGATGGAAGCGGTAGGTCGCGTTTCCGTAGAAGGCGGCAGCCCTACGTTGAATGTGAGCACGTGATGGGGATCGAATCCCGGGCTGACGTTCCAAAGGCTGGAAAGGGTGCGCAACATCAAGCCCGCTCCGATGAGGAGGACGACCGCCATACCCATTTCCGTGGCCACGAAGATGCCCTGAACACGGTGGCGTCCGCTCGATCCGCGGCCGCCTTCGCGTAACGTGGCTTGCACGTTCAGCTGCGAGGTCTTCAGTGCCGGGGCTAGCCCGAAGAGAATTCCAGAAAGCAGCGAAATGGCGACCGTGAAGAGGAGGACGCGGCCATCGAGGGTAACTTCAGCGGCACGTGGAAGCGAGTCGGAGACCAGCTTCAGCACCCCTTGCATGCCCCATTCCGCCAGCAGCAATCCCAGCGCGCCGCCGGCAACGGCAAGAAGCGCGCTTTCCGTCAGGAGCTGGCGAAGCAGGCGATGCCTGCCCGCACCGAGCGCGCCGCGGATCGCAAACTCGCGGGTACGGCTGGTGGAACGGGCTAGGAAAAGATTGGCTACGTTGACACACGCAATCAGAAGGACGAACCCAACCGCGGCGAGAAGAAGAAGAAGGAAAGGCCGGGCGTCTCCTACGATGCTTTCCTTGAGCGACATCAGCGTCACGCCTGAGTCTCTGTCGGCGACTGGATAGGCTTCGGCGAGCTGATTGGCAACGGAATCCATGTCGGCGTGCGCCTGCTCCAGCGTGACGCCAGGCTTGAGGCGGCCGATGGCTTTCGTGCCCAGGCCTGAGGAGCGATCGTGGAAGGTCACGTCGTTCCACTGGCCGATGGGAATGTAGACCTCGATATCCTGCGGAAAATTCTGCATCTGCAGGTGAAATCGCGCGGGAACGACCCCAACGATCATGTAATCCGTGCCATTTAGTTCGACGCTCCTGCCGACGATATCGGGCCGCGATGTGAACTTGCGCGTCCACAGGCCTGCACTGATGACTGCCACCGGTGCGCCACCCAACTGGTCTTCCTGTGAGGTGAACCAGCGGCCGATCATGGGCTGTAAGCCGAGCGTCGAAAAGAAATCGGCGGAGATCATTTCGCCACGAATATGTTCGGCTTCGCCGGCGCCGGTAAGATTGAAATCGTCTGGACGAAAGGCGGCCATGGAATCAAACGTACGGTTCTGTCTTTGCCAATCCAGAAAATTCGGGTAGGAAATCGACGCGCGCTGGAACTGCACTTTATTTTGGTAGAGCGCGACGAGTCGATCGGGCTGATGGAAAGGGAGCGCTTTCAAAAGAACGGCGTTCACGACCGAGAACAGCGCGGTGTTTGCGCCGATTCCCAATGCCAGGGTGAGCACCGCCACTACAGTGAATCCTGGATTTTTCGCCAGCATGCGGATGCCGTAACGAATGTCCTGCAGCAGCGTTTGCATAGTGGAGCGCATTCTCCTTTAGATGAAGAGGGATGGAAGCACGTTCAATTCCAACCGAGGTCTTGCTATTTCGCTGATCTCACAGAAGTTATTTGATTGTTGAGAATTGAACGCGGGGCAAGATGTCCGCATGTGGGACGGTTGGCTTCTTCAGCGGACAGGATCGGACGTTGGCCGCTTTGCTTGTGGGATTCCGCGGTCCGAAATCTAGGAACCCACACGCAAGAGCGGCTTGTGGGGCACGCGCAGTTTCGCGCACAGCGACGGTGTGAGACTAAAGGACGAGCGGGTTCTACCTGGGCGGGCTCTCATGCCGTTTCCGCCAGGAAGCTTTGGCTGATTATTCCGCTGGCAACACTTTGTAGTTGGCCAGGATGCGGCCGCCGGCGATGGGACAGCATTCCGTAAGCGTGAGCTTCACGCGGTGCGTGGGATCGCGAAACGGCGGAAATGCCTCGGCCCAGGAGGAGTGGGTGGATGTTCAAACCGAGCTGGTCCACTAGGCCCGCGGCGATAAGGGACTGGGCGAGTTCCCCTCCGCCCGTCAGGCAGATTCCCTTTCCCGGGCGTTTTTTGAGATCGCGGACGAATTGGACAGCGTCGCCGGTTAATCAACTCCGTGCCCGGCACATCGATGGATTTCAGGGTGCGCGAAAAGACGTAGGTGCGCATGGCTGGTTCGCTTTGCGGGCGGCGCTTGGTGCTCTTGGGATTTTTTCTGGCCGGGGGATGTTGAGCGAGGGCGACTTCGTAGGTCTTGCGTCCCGTCAGAATGGTGTCGACGTCTTTCCCGTAGTCCGTCATTATCTGCTGCACATCCTTGCTGAAGTGCAGCCAGTCGAGGGAGCCATCGATGCCAGCCAGAAATCCGTCCAGACTGACGGCTCCGCCATAGGTGATTGTTCGCATGGTATCGCTCCTTTCCATTGCAGGGCGTGCGGCTAGCAGGTTCTCACGAGAGGATCCTGCGGAACCTAGAAAAAATGGTGAAGCAGACGGACGCCGGCTGTGGGCAAGGCTGAGGCGTTGACTGGAGTCTTGCGGCGGGCCTAGCATGGAGTATCCCGCCCCATTTTTTCCTTAAGGAGATTTCCATGGGTAAGGTCTTGAAGTGCGGTGATGTGCATTTGGGATGCAAATTTGAGGCGCGCGGGGATTCCGAGGAGGCAGTGTTGCGCGCGGCTTCCGAGCATGCGAAGAAAGAACACAATTTGACGGAGATTCGCCCGGAAGATTGGGAAAAAGCGCGGAAAGCGATTCGGGAGGATGAGGGACGGCGAGCCGCTGGGACCTAGGAAACGCTACGCGACGATTGAGTATCGAGGGCGGCTTGCGAGCCGCCCTTTTGCTTTTGCGTCCCTCGGAACCAACTTGGGGGAGGCAGATCCTTGTTTTGGCTTGGGCGTTGGGGGCGCAGGAATCCTGCGTCTCCAACGAGATGCGCGTCATCGATGGTTTATGTCGAGGTGGGGGTCGGCCCGGTGGCGGGGCGAAGCCACTTAATTTTCCAGACCAGGATGATCAACAGAGCTAATGCCAGGGTGTTGGTCAGGCCATAGTGGGTTTCTTTGGCGCGGACCACGATGGTGATGATGCGGGCTAGATTTACGATCGACAGGACTACGAGCGCGCCGATATAGAGCAGAACGGACTTCCAGCCTTGCATGCGCTTCCAGTTCATCAGGAAAACGGTGGCGAAGAGCATGGAAAAGATCTGGATATTTTCGACGCCGGAACACTGCCACGTAATGGTGACGTCCGCGTCGGGGGTGATGACGTGGTCGCGGAGAGGGACCGAACCGGGCACGAACAACGCCGCGGCGCGCGCCCAGTAGGGACCGAGTTCGGCCCAGTGGGCGTGGACGACGAACGGCACGGCTACGACAAACAATGCGAGCAGAGCGATCAGGACGTAGCCGCCGATTTTCATCGAGTGGTCAGCTTAAGCAGCGCAATCACAAATAAGCCGATCAAGAGCGTGAAGAGCGCTTGGTGGCCGGAGAATTCGTCGCCGGAAATATGTCCGGCGGGTGGCGCCGGGGGACCCGATGGCGGCGGAGGAGGAGCCGTCGTGATCGGAGGCGGCGGGGGCGGCGCACCCCCCGACGGAGGCGGCGTCCCGGGCGGTGGAACGACCGTCGTGGGCGGCGGAACGACCGTCGTCGGTGGGGGAACCACCACGGTTGGCGGCGCTGGACTCTTGTGAGAACCGCCAGGCGGAACATAAAAGGGCGGAATGAAAAAGAAACGGTGCGAGTTCGCGGTGGCGATGGGCACGGCTGCGGCGCCGATCGGAGCGGGAGCGGCAGCGGAGGCTTCGAGCGTCAGCGGCGTCTCGACAGGCTCCGAGGGAGCCTCGAGCACGGCGGGTGGAACATCTTCGCTGGGCTGCATAGGCGCGAAGCTGATGAGGTTGCCGCAGCGGGCAAGAACCGTCTTCCCACAGAAAGTCAGCACGTACTCGCCTTTTTTGATGAGCAGAGGCTTTTGCGACCACTTGATCTTGTCGCCTTTGCGGAACGTGCTGAAGGCGGTGATGTCTTCCGGCAAGGCGTGCATGGAGGCGCTGCGGTCGGCGCACTCGCCGTAAAAGGAGTGGAGAACGGGATCGTCGTGGACGCGCTCGAAGAATTCGTCGACCGAGGAAAAGCCGCCGCGCAAGAGGGCGAAGTTGAGCGGACGGAAAGAAGCGTGGAGGAGCGGGGTCTGGACCGTCGACGGATCAGCTTTCGTCAACGCATCGGCGTGCTGATTCTGATTGCGCGCGTGCGCGAGCCGAGCGTTGTTGGCTAGGACACTATACCTGTGAGCGTCTCGGGCACTTTTCAGCATGAACATCGCGCCCAGCAACAAAACGAGCGTAAGAAAGATTTTCTTATCCATGTGTTTGTTCCATTTCCATGGGGACGACCGCGACAGATTTGAGCGTGGCGAGTACCTGGTCTGGGGTTGGTATCATAGCGCCCCTGAACAGCTGTGCGGGTCGGGGCAACCCGAAAATGCTCACGTTGTTCCTTGCTTCGACCCAGCTCCGCTTCCGACAAAGAAGAGCTGCGACCTGACTTGCATCCGCCGGAAAAAACTGCGTTCGGGCTATCTGGGAGCATGTCAGCTTCCATCGCTCTATGGTTCTGAGCGTACTAGTATCTGTCAATCGGCGGGCGATGTAGGTCCCTTAGAATCATTATTTTGAATAGATTCGAAGAAGAGCAAAAATTCGCTTCGCGTGGGGAGCGTGAACCTTTCTGGGCATCGCAGAGCGTGCGAAGGTACACGATTGGAGACTACTGGAATTGCTTTTGAAAAGCGGCGAGTTGGTTTTTGAGGTCGGCGACTTCGGTGCGGAGGGCCGCAACTTCGTCTTCTAGCTGAGCTAGCCTGTGGGAATCAGAGGTAACGCCTTCGTTGGACCGGGCTGCGGAGAGCGAATCTACCGAAGCGTGCTGAGAGA
>Ga0182018_10000736_pt1 | contig 40864 bp, 25 predicted proteins | sample 812P2MmetaG_FD_120490 | JGI IMG/M metagenome (GOLD analysis project Ga0182018, IMG submission 120490) | Permafrost microbial communities from Stordalen Mire, Sweden - 812P2M metaG | ecosystem: Environmental > Terrestrial > Soil > Wetlands > Permafrost | place: Sweden: Stordalen | collected... | reverse complement strand
CCGGAAAGCGGCCGCTACAAACCAGCGCTTGCCGACGCGCCCCCGCTTGGATCGATTTTGCATGGCACATGCTAGCTCAGGTCCAAATCGGTTCAAGGAAAAAACGCGGCGCGACTGGCGCCGTGCGCGATTATGTTACAGTGACGCGACATTTTTTGCGAAGGCGGAAAAACTCATGGCAGCAGGAGCAGAGGCGCGGCTTCAGGAACTCGGGATTGTTTTGCCGGAGCTGCCGGCGTCGGCCGGGAATTTCATTCCGGCAAAGACCGTCGGGCACCTGGTTTATCTCTCGGGTGTGATTTCAACGGGAGCCGACGGGGTCATCGCGGGAACCGTGGGTGCCGGGCGAACGATCGAGGAAGGGTATGCAGCGGCGCGGGCTTGCGCCGTGACGCATCTCGCCGTGCTGAAGCGGCACCTGGGTTCGCTCGATGCGGTGAAAGGCGTGGTGGGTGTCAACGGATACGTGAACGCCGTGGCAGGATTTACGGAGACGCCTGCGGTCATCAACGGTGCGTCGGATTTGCTCGTGCAGGTCTTTGCCGATGCGGGCCGCCACGTGCGCGCAGCGATCGGAGTCTCCGCGTTGCCGCGAAACGCTCTGGTAGAAACGCAGATGACCGTGGAGATTTAGGAGCGCTCGGATGGCTGAGCACGTTCTGTCCGCGGAACCCACGCACTCGCGGTGGAACCGCGCGCTGCAGCCCCGGCTGGCCATCGCGCCAGGCGACACCGTGCACATGGCGTGCGTCGATTCCAGCGGCGCGCAAGTGCTGGCAGGAATGAGCGTGGCGGCATATCTGGGCATCGACCGCGGACGCATTCACGCCCTTACCGGGCCAATTTTGATCGAGGGCGCGCAACCCGGAGACGTGCTGCAGATCGACATACTCGAGGTGGCGCACAAAGGCTGGGGCTGGTCGAGCGTGGTCGAGGGGCTTGGCTTTCTGAAGGAGCGATTCGCGGAGCCGTATCTTTTTCACTGGAAGCTCGAGGGCGAAATCAGCAGGTCACTCTCACCCGCGGTCGTGCCGCTACAGCCATTCTGCGGGGTGATGGGCGTGGCGCAAGCCGAAGACGGCGAATTCCGCACGCGGCCACCGGGCCGTTTTGGCGGCAACATGGATGTTCGCGAGCTTTGTAGCGGGGCGAAACTCTACCTGCCGGTGCTCAATACCGGCGCGCTATTTTCAGCCGGCGATGCGCATGCGGCGCAGGGCGACGGGGAGGTTTGCATCAACGGCATCGAGTGCCCGGCGGACGTGACACTGCGTTTTCATCTGCATAAGGGTAAGCCGCTCGCGGGACCGCTGGTCGAATCGGCCCGATGCCGCGCGGAACATGCCGTCGGCGAGGCTTGGATCGTGGTGGAATCGGCGACCGATGCCCTGGTGTCCGCGCGAGCCGCGACTTCGCGGATGATCGATTTATTGGTCGCCCGCTGGGGCTTCAGCGACGTCCACGCCTACTTGTTATGCAGCGTAGCGATGCACTTGCGATTGAGCCAGGTGGTGAACGAGCCGATGTTCACGGTAAGCGCTGCCATCGCGAAAACTGTATTGCCGGCCAGAACGCTGTTCTGAACGTACGAATAACGCACGGCGAGTTTCGCTGCATCGCGGCGAATCTCTGGCGCTTTCTCCCTGCTTCCACACGTCGAAATTGAAAAAAGCGATTTGCGCAAATCAAAGAATTCGTTTCGATTCCGCGCATGTTCGCGATAGCGTGCTGCAATTCATTCGAAGACAGGCCGTGCAAAGCGGCTTGGACAGCGTCGAGGGCCAAGACTACAGTGCTTCGGCCGGCCGGGCATGGGGATGTACGTTCCGTACATTTTGACAATTGGAGGGGGTTTTCCCGAATGTGCAAAACAATCAGCCTACCCGCTTTCGTCCTCGCGTCATTCCTCCTCATGTTTTCCGCTTCCACACCACCTGCGAACGCTCAACAAACTCTTGGCGGCATCACCGGAACGGTGACCGACACTTCGGGTGGAGCGCTGGCTGACGCTACCGTCACGCTGGTGAGCGATGCGACCACGCTAACCCGCGTTCAGAAGACCAGCGCCGCCGGCAGCTACGAATTTGTGAACTTGACCATCGGCGCATACACGCTGACGTTCACCCATGACGGTTTCGATACGCAAAAAATACCCTCGGTCACCGTGCAGGCCGACCGCACGGCCACAGTAAACGCAGTGCTGAAAGTTGGGCAAGTAGGCACCACCGTCACGGTGGAAGCCGTTCCGCTGCTCAACGCCGTGGACACCACCAACGGCTACATTCTGGACAAGGCGCAACTCGAAGCTGTGCCCCTGCCGACCGGCAGCTTTACCGGGCTTGCGATTCTTTCTCCCGGCGTGAACGCCGAACTCCCAAGCGGCACGGGCGCGAACAGCGGACTTGGTAACCAGCCGATCTGGGCCAATGGTCAGCGCGATACCAGCAACACATTTTTGCTGAACGGCGTGGACGCCAGCAACCTGTTCAACGGGAAGAGCACCAGCCAGGTGGCGTCGGCACGCGTGGTGAATAACACCGGTGTGAGCGGCGCGGCTAGCACAAGTGCCGCCGTGATTCAGAGCACCGCCTCGCCTTACCTGGCCATCGGCCAGTCGCTGCCCACCCCTGCCCCCGAAACCATTCAGGAGCTTCGCGTCAACACCTCGATGTACGACGCGCAGCAGGGTTCCACGAGCGGCGCGCACATCGACATGAGCACCGCTTCCGGTACCAATAATTTTCACGGCAGCCTTTACGGTCACCGCGGCACCAATGCATGGAATGCGGCACCGTTCTTCTTCAACGCCGACCCCAACATCCCCGAGGACCAAAAGAACCCAGAGTTGCATCGCTACACCGCCGGGGGCACCTTCGGCGGACCCCTCAAGAAGGACAAGCTGTTCGGCTTTGTCAGCTATCAGCACCTGCACACTTCCGATCAGGAGATCGGCTTGTCGCGGGTTACCGTGCCGGCAGGACTGACCGACAGCAATCGGACCGCCGACGGCTTGGCGGCCATCGCAAATGCGGATTTTACCGGGCCACAAGGCGCTGCCCCGATCAACGCCAGCCAGATCAGTCCGGCGGCGCTTGCGTTGTTCCAGTACAAGTTGGCCAACGGCCAATATCTGATTCCTTCCGCGGACGGCAACACGCCGACCGTAAACTTCCCGGAAAATGCCATCGTCCCCGGCACTGCATATTTCACCTCCGATCAGGCCGTGGCCGACCTGGACTGGAACGCAACCAGCAAAGACAGCGTGTTTTTGAAGTATTACTACCAGCACGATCCGACCATCGCGCCTTACGCGTATTCCAGCGTCGCAGGCTTCAGCCAACATCTGGATGCTGGCAGCCAGGTGATGTCGATCGGCAATACGCAGACGCTGCGGCCTACTTTGAGCGTCAGCGAAACGTTCGGATTCATCCGCGAGAAGGTCTACAGCACGATTAGCCAGCCATTCACCCCGCAGTCGTTGGGTATCCAGACCTTCGGCTCGAATGTTTTTCCAGGAATTACCATCGTCGATGATTTCGGCAACGAGTCTCCCGCGAACACCGGCTGCCCCAACTCCAACCCGAATTGCGCGAGCCCCACTCCAGTCGCAAACGCGGCACTCACGATTGGCGAAGGAGGCGCTTCCCAAGGCGCGTTCACTGGCGTATTCCAGAATCGCTTTATGCCTTCGGCCAGCGCGATCTGGACTAAAGGCAAGCACACGCTCACCTTTGGCGGCAGCTATGCCTACACGCAGCTAAACACACGCGACGAAAGAACCGACCAGGGCATCATCGGCTCCGCCGACTTTTCGCAGTTCATCCAGGGCTTTGTCACTCCTTACACGACCGACGGTTTCGTCACCACGGCATACCTGCAAGGAAACGCCAACCGGTACTACCGCGCAGGTCAAAGCGGGCTTTACGCCCAGGACAAATACCAGGTTCGCCAGAATCTCAGCATCACCGCAGGCTTGCGCTGGGACTGGAATGGAGGGCTTAGCGAGAAATATGGCCGCCTCTACAACTTTGATCCGTCGCAGTATTCCTACGATGAAACCACTGGCACGATCACGTCCACGGGCTTCATCGTCGCCAGCAACAACCCCCAGTTTCCGAGCAAGGGCGTCAGCGATACGACCCTCACGGGCCGCCAGTGGGGTTTCGCCCCGCGCGTGGGACTCGCGTGGAGCCCGGCGATGTTCCACAACAAAGTGGTCGTTCGCGCCGGTACCGGCTTGTACTACGATCGCGGCGAACTTTTTAGCTATTTCTCCCCGGGGTTCGCTTCCGGCGTCATTGCCGGCGGTCCGTTCGGCGTAAACCAGGCGCCGCCGTTTGTGAATTCGCAAACGTGCTCGACCATCAGCAATTTTTATCAGGGCTACATACCCACGTGTGACCCTACCAACGCCGCGCCCGGAACGCTCGGCACCGGCGGCTCGCTGTCGTATCCCTGGGGTGCTGCGCTCCAATCGCCTCCCACCGGCAATCCCGCGAATATCGTCAATTATTTGCCCAATGCGGCCGCAATCGAGGCTGGAGCGCCGCTGTTCTCCTTCGGCGTCTACAACCGCGCCAACAAGCTGCCCTACACGATCAACAACACCCTCGACATTCAGTGGCAGCCGCGCAACGATTTGTCAATTCAGATCGGTTATGTCGGCAATCTCGGACGGCATTTGATTATTCCCGTGCCGTTCAATCAGGCGCAAATCGCCACGCCAACGCATCCTATCCACGGCCAGACGTGGAGCTACGGATACCAGGTGCAGGCTGCGGGATGCTCGCCGTCTGCGACGAACAACTTCGACTGCGCCCTTACTCTTCCCGACGGCACGCAAATGCTGAACACCGCCGAGGGCGGCAACATCGACCTCCGGGTTCCTTATATCGGCTATTCCTCGGAGTCGGAGAGTTACAACGCCGCCGGCATCTCGTCTTACAACGCGCTGCAAACTCACATTGAAAAGCGTTTGAGTCACGGCTTCCAGATAGGGTTCTCGTATACCTATTCGCACGCGCTGGATGAACAAAGCGCCCTTGGTCTATTCTTCAACGGCAACAATCCGCTCAACCTGCGCGACGCCTACGGCTCGTCCGACTTTGACCGCACCCACGTCTTCAATTTCACGTATCTTTATCAGCTCCCCAAATTCCTCCCGGAAAACTCGACGGCGGGTAAATTCACCGATGGCTGGGCCATCGAAGGGATCGGCGTGTACCAGAGCGGCCAGCCCTTCAGCGTCATCGATTATTCCGGCGCCGTGGGCAGCGTTTTCTACGGCGTTTCCGACGGCATCACCAACCCGATCGTTCCGCTGAACAGCGGTTGCACTCCCAAGACCGCGGTCACCGGCAACTCTGGCGCGAACCCTGGATTGCCTGCGCTCAACGCCGCTTGCTTTACCGTGCCGCTCCTCGCGCCCGGAGATCTGGGAGGCGCGATTCCTCCCGGAGACACCTTCGAGACAAACTTCACAACTGGCCAGCGCAACATCTTCCGCCAATCCTGGCAGCGTCGCCTGGACGTCTCGCTCGTGAAGATGACCAACATCACCGAACGTGTGTCGGCGCGATTCAGCTTCGACGTTTTCAACGTCACCAACACACCCAGTTTTGACGTACCCATCGACGACGTCACGCAAAACCAGTATTACGATGGATTCCCGGTGGCGGGAACGACGTCCCTGCCTACAGGTTGCGGCACCAGCAATTTCACCAACAACTTCTACAACTGCCCTTTCGGCCTGGGCAATGTGAACAAAACCATTGGCAGCCCGCGGCAGATTCAGATGACTCTGCGGATTCTATTCTAGACTTTCCACCCCCCAACACCGGAACGGCGGCCCTGGTGGCCGCCGTTTTCGTTTTCAGGGGATAACTCAACAAGCATACATTGAGTGCAAGTCGCTCAGTTCGCGCTGACGGTGACCGAAACAGTCTCGACGGTTGCAACGGCGAATTGCGTTTGAAGCTCCGCCGCGGTCGCAAAGGTTTTGCCTTGGACGTGGCGGGCGGGGAACTCGAACCTAACAGAGGGTTCAGGGAAGGGGTAAGGGTCGAGGGTAAAGTGGCGAGAACCCGCGCTTCGCACCGCGACGCGAGCGTATTCGCCATTGCGGAGCGGAAGCGGATGCAAGAGATGCGCCGGCAGGCGAAAATCCACACACGTTAGCAAAGACAGGTTATCGGTGGCCTGCAACAGCCGGAAATGGTCGAGGATCGCCGCTTCGCTTGCTTGTTGGGGAGTGAAGTGAGAGTCAGCAGCGATTTGCTGGCGCAGAGACTGCTGGTACGCTTTCTGCTGCTCAAGGAATTGATCAAGAAGCGGCAAGTCGGCGGGAGCAATCGTGGAACGATCCGCGTGATCGTTCAGCAAGCTATAGGTATGCATGGAGATGAGCACCGCGGCGTAAGGATCTTCCGAGGCGACGAGCCGCACGGCGTGGTCGCGCACGGCGAGGTAATCGGAGAGGTCGATCTCTTCGAACGCGGAATATTTGCCCACCAACTCCGTCGAAAACGCGCTGGGTTTCCCCTGTCGCGTAATTTGCGGCTTCGCGTCGCGCATTAGCCAGCCATCGTCATGCCGCGCGATGCCCTCCAACACGTGCACGCGAGGTTCCGGCGGCAGAAAGCAATCGTTGCCCCATCGTTCCGCGAAAGCTCCCGCCAATCGGGCGTGATCGGGATGCGTCACCAGCCACCAACCGGTTTCCGTTTCTAGCCGCAACATCGATTGTCCTATTTTCTTCCCCGTGAACTCTGCGCCTATGTGGCGAATTCTCTTTACTCCGCTTCCGCCGACCGCGCCGATTCGTGCCACTTGTGCAGGAAATACCACTCCAGGAACATCACCAGAAATAAAAAGCCAAATCCCAGCACGGTCGCCGCGAAAACCAGTGCAAACAAGTAGTCGGTCTGCAGCTGCGACGAAGCATAGAGAATGGAATAGCCGAGGCCGCCTCGTCCCACGCTGCTCGATCCTGCATACAACTCGCCGGTAATCGCGCCGATCACCGCGATCCCACTGGCGACGCGAATCCCCACAAACAGCGACGGCACCGAATGCGGCAACCGCAACTTGAACAGGAGTTGCGCGGGCGAGGCATTGTGCATCAGAAACAGATGCACCAGGTTTTCATCGACGCTGATCAAACCTTGCGTTGTATTCGCAATGATCGGTGCCAGCGAAATGATGAACGCAATCAGCGTAACGGAAAAAATCCCCGCGCCCATCCACATCAAAATCAGAGGCGCAATGGCCACGATCGGCACCGTCTGCAGCAACAGCGTCCAGGGATACAACATCCGCCGCACCCAGCGCGATTGCGCGAAGACCAGCGCGACACCAACGCCCACTACAATGCTCAACAGTATTCCGCCGATGGCTTCTTCCGCGGTAATCGCGAACGAATCCAGCAGTGACGGGAAGCGCGCAGCCACAGCCTTGGCTACCGCCCACGGCGAGGGCAACATGTACGGCGGCACGTGAAAGATCCACAGAATGAGCTGCCAGATCAGCAGCAGCACGGCAAAAACTCCCAACGCATTTGCCGCCACAGTCAACCGCCGCTTCATCGAGCAGCTGCTCCCCGAAGCGTGTGTGATACCTGCGCGACCATGGCCTCGAATTCCGGCGTTTCGCGAAGATCAGCCGTGCGCGGCCAGGGCAAGTCCACCGGCACCGTGGCGCAAATCCGCCCCGGATTCGGCGCCAGCACAAGGATGCGCGTGGATAGAAACACCGCTTCCGCCACGGCGTGCGTGACGAAAATCGCCGTCCATTTCTGCTCCACGCGCAAGCGCAGGAGCTCTTCATTCAAGCGATCCCGCGACATTTCGTCCAATGCTGCGAAGGGTTCATCCATCAGAAGTAATCGCGGGTTCGTCGCCAGCGCGCGTGCGATGGACACACGCATCTTCATCCCGCCAGACAGCTCGCGCGGATAAGCGCCGGCAACGTGCCCAAGCCCGACCAGTTGCAGCAACTCGCTGATCTTCTCGGTCCGGCGATCCTTCGACACGCCTTCCAGCTCCAGCCCCAGCCCAACATTCTGCCGCACCGTGCGCCAAGGCAGCAAAGTCGCGTCCTGAAAAATGTACGACACGATCTCTCGAGCATTCACCGGCGTCATTCCGTCCACCCGCACCAGGCCGGCGCTCGGCGTGGTCAGTCCCGAAATCAGCTTCAACACCGTCGATTTCCCGCAACCCGATGGTCCGACGAGCGTAACGAACTCTTCTCTGAGAACATACAGATCGATCGCCTCAAGCACGGCTCTAGCGTTCCCGTACTTCTTGCTCACATCCGTGAGCTGGATCATCGGCGCCGCAAGGTCCAAGTTCATGCGCCGTTCCCCTGTCGCACATTCACTCGTGCCTGTGCCCCCGAAGCCCGCAGCGCCGATCCATCCTTGGTCACAGGCAGCCGTACAAAACTGACCCGCTCCGCATCGTGATAAACAATCTGTGTAGATCGCCTCCAATCCCAAGACGTAGCCCGGCAAGAAGGCACGTCACTCCCTGGATTCCGGTCATAAAGCGGAAAAGCGCTGCTGGCAATCTCCAGCCGGATGCGATCGCCCACCTCAAATCGGCACGACGTAGGTTCCAGCGCAAACTCCCAGCGATGAACCTTGTCGGCAGCGTAAGAAGAATCCGCAAAAAGGAACCTCGAACGCGCAATCCCAATGCAAATAAATTCCGCGGCGCCACCCGGGCGAACGCGCACCAGCTTCGCGGTAAAGTCGATTTGCGCCGAAGAAGTAGCACTATACAAAACGGCGTCAACGGCGCCGAAGACGAACAGTGGCTGGCTCAACGGCTCGGAGGTGTAGACCAGCACATTGTTGCCCAGCTCCAGCGCGGCCTGATCGAATTGCCCGCTCACCAGTGTAGAACCCCCCGGCGCGGACACCGGTACTTCCGGATCGTAAACAAAAATGTCGCCGGGCTCGCCCGCATCAGGCCGATCATCGGAAAGCACTCCGTCGCCCTTCCGCGAATTGGCCTTCCCTCCGCTGCGTAGATAAAGGATGTGTTCGGCAGAGGGGAACTCATCCGCCTGCCGCCAACGGTTCTCGCCCAGCACAAAATGCCGAATGCGCGGCTCGCGCGCAAACTCTCCCGAATCTTTCAGCCAATGATTGAACCAGCGCAGGAGAATCGCATCGGTATCCAGCAGCGCTTCGGCGCCAAAATTTCCGGTGCCGGCTCGATCTCCCCAAGGAATGTGCTGCCATGGGCCGGCGATCAGGTATTGGTGTTCGCGCGCAAGCCCGTTTCCGGCATGGTGGCGCAAAGCGACGAAACTTTCGATGCTCCCCTTCACAAACATGTCAAACCAGCCCGCAACATGCAGCGCCGGAACCTGAATGCGATCAAGCCTCCGGCTGACGTCGAGCGCCGCCCAATATTTGTCCGGCTGATCGTGATCGAGCCAATCCAGCACGTATTGCGGCAATCCTTCGCCGTGCAGCGCCGGATGCTCGCGAAGCGGAAGCACACTCACCTGCGCCGCAAGATTCGCCCATGCGTGCTCCAACCGGTCACTGGCTTCGCGCAACCGTTTGCGTCGCGCGTCCGCTTTCAGCATCTGCAATCCCCAGCCCAGGCTCGATACCAGCCGCAACGCGCCGTTGTGATAAAACCAGCCGCGGTACAAATCGCACGCGCACATTCCCGGCGCGATGCACGCCAGTCCTTCCGGCCGCTCGGCGGCAGCCAGGAGTTGCGTCATTCCCTGGTAGGAGAATCCGTACATCCCGACGCGGCCGTTCGATTCAGGCCGTTTGCGCAGCCAAGCGATACTCTCCGCCCCGTCGCGCGCTTCGTTGCGAAAGGGATAAAACTCGCCCTCGGAATCCCCGCGCCCGCGCACATCCTGAATCACAACGTTGTAGCCCTGCCGCGCAAACCAAACCGGGTGCGCGAAAACGACGGTCGAAGCGATGTCTCGCCCATACGGCTGGCGCATGAATAAGGTCGGGTACGGCTGCAGCTGCGCCGGCCTATTTTGCAGAGGATAGTAATGATCGGAAACCAGCTCAACGGCGTCGGACATGCGGCAACGCACGCCGCGTTCCAGCCGGACGCCATTGCCGCAGTCGACCCACTTCTCGTCGAGCGTCATGTTGGTGAATTCGAGTAGCGCACCATGGCCTGCAGTGCCGCCGCCAGTCGCGTCGCGGCTTGCTCCAGCCACCGCGCCCCATTTTCCGCGGTCGCCGGCCGCGGGTCGCCCATCACGCCGCTCTCAGCGATATCGCGCGTAAGCCACGCAAACGTGGCCGGCGCATTCTCGGGCTTCAGCAACTCAGGTTTTGACGAGTCGGCGATGTAGTTGACGGTGTATGCGGACGTATCCACCAGTTCCGGCACTGACGCCAGCAAAAGCGCCGTCTCCACTTCGCCGGCATGAAAACCATACGCGCGTTCCTGCTCGCTCAAGCCTTGGTAAGAAGCGCCGCCCGATCCGTGCAGCGCAAAGGTGCGCAATCCGAATTCCGCGCGCAAATCCCGCACCATCACGTCGATCAAGCTGGTATTCCCGCCGTGCGTGTTGTACAGCACGAGCTTCTGGAAGCGCGCGCTAACCAGACTCGCGCCCAGATCGCGCAACACCGCCATGAAGGTGGTCGCGCTCACCGAAAGCGTTCCCGCAAACCCGATGTGCTCGTTACTCTTGCCGTAATGAACTGGCGGCAGCGCATAGACGGGCAGCTCGGCAGGCAATTTGCCCAGCGCATGCCCCAGCAACAAATTGTTGATCAGCGTGTCCGTAGCTAGCGGCAAATGATGGCCGTGCTGTTCGATCGCCGCCGTCGGCAGAACCAGCAGCGTAGAATCGCGTGGCAGCGCGTCCACCTGCTTCCAATTCAGATACGCAAAGTTGCGCGCGTCGGGAATCCACGTTTTCATCGCGAGGTAGCCTGCGGTGTCGGCACTTCCCGCTGAAACGTCACCATTTTCCCGGGATTCAGCAGCCCCTTCGGGTCGTAGCGCTGCTTTGCCAGCAGCTGCACGTTGTTCGCGCGATAGCGACCTCCGCCCTCGACGTTGTTCACGTGCGGGTTCGCAACGAACACCCCGTTCTCGCGGCAAAAATCGATCATCTCGTTCAAGCGCTCCTCGGTGGTGTAGTAAATGACGGGAATCGCCCCCGGCACCACGCGCCCGTCGCCGCCTTTCCAGAATTCCATGTGCAGCAGAAATTCCTTGCCAAAGCGCTGTTTCAATTTCCGCATCTGCTCGCGCACTTGATCCGGATGAAACGCGCACTGCAGATAGGTATACGCCTCGACCGCGCTCATAGCCCACAACGTCGTGTGATTCCACGTGTAGTCGGAAAGCAGCGGCCGGGTACGCAGCCCAGAATACGCGCCGGAATAGCTGACGTCGCCACCGGCCTCTCGCGCGGCGCTGTGGAACGCGGCAAGCTGCGACGCCGCGATCAGGAAAAAGATCAACGCCTTGCCTTCGCGCGTGCATTCCCGCACCGGCGTAAAGAAAGACGGAATCGGCCACTCGAACGTAGTCACCAGGCGCTTGGTCCAGGCGGTGTCGTTCGCAATCCACTCGCTGAAATCGAACGCCGCGTCGAAACTTTCGAATGCGACCGCACACTGCGACCACTCCACCGCAGGCGTTAGGGCCAGCCAGATCCGCGAAATCACGCCATTCGTGCCCCACGCGTGCAAAATTTCGTGTACCGCTTCTCCCTCGTGCAACAGCACGCGAGGCTCCGCTTCCATTGTCACCACTTCCAGGGCCCGCACGGTGTGGAAATCCCGCAGATTCCCGTGCGCCACCGAGCCGATTCCTCCTGACCCGCCGCCAAGAAATCCGCCCACCGACGCCTTCACGATCGTCGATGGATAGCACCGCAGCTCCCATCCGGACTTGCGAGCCTCGTTCTCCAACGCTCCCAACCGCACGCCCGGCTGGCACACCGCCACGCCATCGGGCTGAATCGCTTCGATCCGGTCCATGACCGACAAATCCAGCACCACGCCGCCACGCAGCGGAACAGCCTGCCCGTAGTTTCCCGTCCCTGCGCCTCGCGCCGTCACCGCGAGATCGTTCGCGTAGCAGTACCGCAGCACGCTCTGAATCTCCTCGGCAGTGCGCGGTTGCACCGCGATGTCCGCCGCTTTGCCGTCCAGTTGTTTCCGCAGCACCGGAGAGTACCAATAAAAATCCCGCGAAAGCTGCTCCACCATTTCGCGCTGGGTCAGCACGCGCGCGGAATCGCCCAGAGCAGCGGCGAGTCCATAGGCGTGGGTCAAGTCCATAGAGGCGTCTTTCGCGAGTGAGCAGGCTACGATCTGGCTCGCGGCTCCTTGCGCGAACTCCAACTTCGAAAAGCCTTGAGCATGTTCGGATGCGTGAAAAGCGTGTAGCAAAGCTCGCGAAGCACCGGGCCTTCCACCACACAATGCATGTCCGCGCGCTTCGCTACTTCCTTGGCCGGAATCAAGATTTGCAGGCAGTGCTTATTGGCGTCCTCGATCGTCGCTCCATAGACGACGCGATCTAGCCGGGCCCACAACGCATTCGCGATGCACATCGCACACGGTTCGCAGGTGGAATACATCGTGTGGCCCGCCAGCGACGTGCTCTTGAGTTTCTTGCACGCCAGCCGAACGGTGCGCACTTCAGCGTGGGAGCTGGGATCGTTCTCGCGCATAACCGCATTCGTAGCGCGCATCAATCGTTCGCCAGTCTTGGTATTAACGATCAGCGCCCCGAAAGGCGCCGGGAAAGGAGTCTCCAACCTGCGCGCCGTGAAGCGAACAAGCTCCCGCATGCGCTCTTCATCGAGCGCGGTCACACCCATCCGGCGGGCAGCCGTGGCTGGCATGGCGCAATCTAACATGATGCCCGGAAGCGATCACAAGTTGAAAATCGAATCCGTCAAATCAAACTCGCCGCACGTGCCCCGCCGCCGGAACCGGTTAGAATGCACCGAGTGTCCGCCGCATCCAGTGCGCTCCACCAATTGCGCGAAGCCCTCCGCTCGGGCTTGGTCACGCCGCGCGCCGCCGTCGAGCAGGCCCTCTCCCGGGCCAACAGCAACGCCGGCCACAATGTTTACCTGGCGCTCGACGCCGAGCGGGCCCTCCGCGATGCGGACCAGCTGCCACAGCGATTTCCGGACACCGCGAAGCCGCCACTTTACGGCCTGCCCGTATCCCTAAAAGACTGCTTCGATTTCGCCGGATTCATCACCACCGCTGGTTCACGGTTTTACGCGCAACGCAATGCCGCCGCCGTCGAAGACTCCGCCGTAGCCGCGCGCCTGCGTTCGCAAGGCGCGATCATCGTCGGCAAGACCCACATGCACCCGCTCGCCTACGGCATCACCGGCGAAAATCCCGACTACGGCGACTGCACGCAGCCCTGTAACCCCGCGCTCTTAACCGCTGGCTCCTCCAGCGGCGCCGCAGCCAGCGTGCAAGAGGGCTCAGCCGTCGCCGCGATCGGCACCGATACGGGCGGCTCGATCCGCGTGCCCGCAGCCATCTGCGGCCTGGCAGGCTACCGCGCCTCCATCGAACTCGCGACTCCTTCCGGCGAACCCGCAACTTACTCTGTAGGGGCCGGGCTCGCTCCGAGCGGCGTCAATCTGTGGCGTGGCGCGGTGCATCTGGCCCCTTCGTTCGATACCTTAGGCTGGCTGTTCCGCGATCTGCGCGACGCCGCGCTACTCGGCGCGGCATTGTTCGAGCTCGACGTCCCCGCGACGGCCGAAACCAACGTCCGCATTGGTGTAGTGGCAAGAGAGTTCCTGCACGATTGCGATCCCCAGGTCTTCAACGGCTTCATGCAATGGCAGGAACGCCTAAGCGAACTCGGCGCCACAATAGTCCCGATCGAAAGCTCATATTGGGAAGGAGCCCTGGAAATCTACGCGCCAATCCAAGCCAGCGAAGCCGCCGCGATTCACAAGCCGGCGACCAGCGGCGATTTCTCCCACTTCGAGCCCACCATCGCCGAGCGCCTGACCAGGGGAGCGTCTCTAACCACCGCCGAAGTGCAACAGTTCCGCCAACGCCACGCCGCCTTCCGCGAGCAAACCGACGCTCTGCTTCGTGACCACGATTTCCTCATCCTCCCTTGCGCCCCGATAGCCCAACTCGCAGCCGGCGCCGACCACTCCAACACCCGCAAAGCGATCCTGCGCTACACGACGCCATTCAGCCTAGCAGGCGTGCCGGTAGTGACGGCGCCTGCCCAAGGTGGCGCTGGCGTGCAACTCGCCGCTGCCCGCGGAGCCGACGCCCGTCTTCTGTCCTACGCCACGCACCTCGGAGCGAAAACTTGATTCATCCATCGAAAAAAATCTTCGCCCTACTGCCCCTGACCATCCTTTTCATAGGCTGCCATGGCCAATCCGCTGCCACCACCGGTCTGACCAAAGTCACCCTGCAAGCCGACTGGTACCCCCAGCCTGAACACGGCGGCTTCTACACCGCCCTGGTAAACGGCTACTACAGAGACCAAGGCCTCGACGTCACCATCCAACCCGGCAGCCAATACGCGATCCCCGACCAGCAAGTCGCGGTAGGCGCAGCCCAGTTCGGCATGGGCTCCTCGGACCGCACCCTCGAATCCGTAGCTGACGGCCACCCTCTAATCGCCGTTGCCGCCACCATGCAGACCGATCCCCAGGGCATCATGGTCCGCGAAGACTCCCCCATCCACTCCTTCAACGATCTCCACGGCCATTCCGTAGCCGTAAAACCTGGCTCCACGTGGTTCCAGTTCCTCGTGAAGCGCTACAGCCTCACGGACGTCAAAGAAATACCAGCCACCATGAGCGTCGCCAACTTCGTCGCCGATCCCAACTACATCCAGCAAGCCTTCGCCACCTCCGAGCCTTTCTTTGCCCAAAAAGCCGGCATCGAAACGCGCGTGCTCCTCACCCGCGACGCCGGATACAACCCCTACCGCGTCATGTTCACCACCCGCGATTTCCTGCAACAGCATCCCGACACGGTAGCCAAGTTCGTTCGCGCCTCTATAAGAGGATGGCGGGAATACCTCCAGAACCCCGCCCCGGCTCACCAGACCATCGCCAAATTGAACCCTGCTCTAAGCCCGGAATGGATGAATTTCAGCTGGCGCGGCATGCGCGACGGGCATTTCGTGGCAGGCGACGACGACCCCTCCGGCGCCTTGGTCGGCCAAATGACCGCCGCCCGCTGGACCACCATGTACCAACAACTCGTCGACCTGAAAGTGATCGAGAAGCCCTTCGACCCGACCACGGCTTATACCCTGGAGTTTATTCAGCCGAAGTAATCGCGTTCCACTCGCCCCGGGGAAAGGTCAATCATTCAAATGATCATTTTGGGGATACTTGCCGAAGGCGGAATGCCATGCCACAGCGGCCCAAGGAGGGTCAAAGGCTAATGGCTGGATTCGAAGACGTGAAACCTGCGTTCCAACTCCCACTGCTGCGCGGCCTTCTCGCTGGTCCTTACAAATTCGGCGCACATCTCCGACGGTTTGTCCTCGGCAAAGCTCTCCTGCGCGCAAGCCGCAACCGGACGCTTGAAGGTGTCCGAGTCGCTCCACATCGTGGCTCCCGGCAGGAAGCTGTGCTCCAGGCCGGTGCGCACCATCTGCTTCAGGTCGGCGTAGCGCAACCCATAAGTCTCGACTGCTCGGACGTATTCGTGGGTAAGGTCGATCCGCGACACGCCTTCGTCGTCGGTGGATAGCGCCACGGGCACGCCGAATCTACGGTAGATCGGAAACGGGTGATCCTTGCCGCTGATTCCGAGAATCACGTCGTTGCTGGTCAGCGCAATCTCCACCATCACGTGTTTCGCCGCCATTTCTTTCAGCAGTTCGTAAGGCCGGTCTTCATACATCACGTCCACACCGTGGCCGATGCGCTCGGCGTGCGCTTGCTCGACCGCCAGCCGAATGTGGCAGCAAAGGCCTTGGTCGGTAACCAGCCCCGGCGCCAGCTCGCCGGCATGCAGCGTAATGTGCACCTTCGGATATTTTTCGTGCAGAAATCCGACCATGCGCATTTGCAGCGCATAGTCGGTCATCGAGGTGTATCCATCTTCGGGCATCACAAAATTGATTCCGACGATGCGCGGGTCCACGGAAATGGTCTCAAAGCCGAGCACCGTCTGTGCAAACACTTGCTCCTTAGCAAAGCCGCGCAAAATCTGATAGATGAAACGAATCTGAACGCGGCACGCAGGCGTTGCATCGGGCTGCCCACAGTGCTCGCGTTTCGCTCGCAGTGCTTCCGCTTCATCGAAAGCCTTTCGGGCGGCCTTGATGTCGTCGCCCAAACCGCGCGCCAGCAAAGCGTCGCGCATCGCGGCGAAATCGTCGTGCCAGCCGATTTCGCGTGCGAGCGCAGCGGTATGGCTGAAATCGGGCGTTTCCATCAATTCCAGATATTGTTCGTTTTGCGCAGCGGCCCGCGTAGCGACTTCATCGAGCCACTCGCCCTTGTGGCGATGATCGGTGCCGCCGAATTTGTCGAAGGTGTCGAAAAAATGATCGTGGCCAGTCACGCCCGGCGAAGGCACGTAGCCGCGCATGGAGAACGCATCGATCAGCGCGTCATAAAGGTGTTGATCCTTGTATGCCAGACCAGCAGGCACTTTTCCGTCTTCGCAAGCCGCCACAGCAGGCGCATTTTCGGTCGCGTGTGGCGGCTTGACGAAGGAGAGCGTCGCGAAGTTGACGCAAAGCTGGTCTTCGGACCCGGCACGAATCCAGGATTCGGCGTAAACCGCGCCGCTCAAGTGACTGTGCAGGTCCGCGCCCTTCGGCATGTCCACAAGAAATGCGTGCAGGTCCAGTGGATTGGCCCGCGCGTTTTCCAGAGCACGCGCCGTGCGCAACTCGGGCGTGGATTGCGGACGCGAGACACGCGGTGCGCTGGTCTGCGCCGGGACCGGCGTGGCAAACAAGAGCAAAACGGCGGAAATCCTGCACCATTTGGCAAAAGTATCTGCCAGGAGCGGAGTTTTCATCTTGGTCCTTCCCTAGGAATTGTTGGCAGACACTTCATCACACTTAGTTCGTAGCGACAAGACAGTTCACCGTGGAGGATTTTGAGATCGCGAGAAACGATACGATGGACCCTGAATCCTTGGCGGCGAACATCGCAACGACTAGAATGCGTGAAGTATGGCATCCCGGACAAAATGCACCGGCACGCTCGCAACAGCCCTCCTCTCGGCGGCGGTGCTGTTGTTGGGCTGGCCCCCGATCGCGATCATCGCGCGGAATCCGCCGCCGCAATCGCAGGATGCGATCACGGTCAGCGGCACGGTACGCAATTCGGGGGGAGAGCCGGTTGCCGGAGCATCAGTATTTTTGGAGGAAAACAGCTCAGCAAGCCCGATGGAGGCGAAAACGAATCCCGACGGAACGTTCACAATATCCTCGAAGCACCCTGGCACGTTTACCGTGCGAGCCGAGAAATCCGGGCTACGCGGCGGAAGCAAAGAGCCTTTTGTTCTGTCGGCCGGAGAAACAAAACATCTCGCTTTAATTCTCGCCGCTGCGTCTTCGCCCGGAACGATGGAATTCAAGGACGAACCCAATTTCACCGTAGCCGGCGTCACCGACTGGTCCAACGTCGGCTTGCACGGATCGGACACAACTTCGCGAACCAGCGAAGCGCTCGCCAAGGAAACACTGAAGCTGAAACCCGGCGAGGCGGATAAATCGCCGGGTCAGGTTTCGGCTGGCAGGTATCAGGCGGCCCTGGAATGCCAGGCAAAAGGCGACTTCGCGCAAGCCCGTGAGCAAGTCAACCGAGTTCTTGCGAGCGCGGACGACGCCGAAGGCCATCATTTGCTGGGCGATCTCGATGAGCGCCTGGGTGATCCTCTCGAAGCGGTGCGCGAGTACGAGCGTGCCGCCCGCATGCACCCAAGTGAGCAAAACTATTTCGATTGGGGCACGGAGCTTCTGCTTCACAAAGCCGCGCAGCCTGCCGTCGAAGTTTTCACCCGCGGCACGGGCCTTCACCCGGACTCCGCGCGAATGCTGGCGGGCCTCGCCGCCGCTTTGTATGCTGTTGGTTCCTATGACGCCGCGGCGCGACGCCTCTGCCAGGCTTCCGACCTCCGCCCGGCGGATCCGGCCCCGTACCTTTTTCTCGGCCAGATGGAGAAAACCGTATTGGCGCCGCTACCATGCGCAGAACAAACGCTGGCGCGTTTTGTGCGCGGCCAGCCCGCCAACGCTCTGGCAAATTATTACTACGCCGTTTCGCTATGGAAGCGCCAGCGTGGATCGGAAAATCCGGCAACTTCGCGGCAGGCCGAAGTTCTGCTCCAAAAAGCCGTGACGCTCGATCCGAACTTTGCCGAAGCTTACGTCGCGCTCGGCGTCCTCTATTTCGGCCGCAATGATTTCGCGCCGGCCATTCAAGCTTTTCAACAGGCCATCAAAATCAACCCGCAGCTCAGTGACGCGCACTACCGTTTAAGCCTCGCGTACAAACGCACCGGCGAAGACGCGAAAGCTCATCACGAATTTGAAGCCTACCAGCAAGCCGAGAAAACCGAGACCGCCGCCGTCGAACGCCAGCGCAGCGAACTGAAACAGTTCCTCGTGATTCTGAAAAACCAGCCAGTGCCCACCAATCCCAATTGAAAACGACGGCAGGAGCTAGCCCTTCCTCGAAGAGCTGCTTACTCTCTGCGCCCTCTTCTGACTCTGTGGCAAAGGTATTTTCCGGGCCGCGCTACAGACTTTTACCTAGCTTTGGGCTTGAACGTGTCCACGATGCCGCCGCCTTCGCGAATGGTAAGGATCTGGTTGGCCCTCACCTGCGTGAAGCGCTCGACTTTCTGCGTCGTCGGCCACTTCACTTCCAGCACGTCGATCGTCTGCACTTTCCCAAGCCCGAAGTGGACCCGCAGATCGCTCTGCGACATCACGCTCGTTCCGCTGTGTACTTCGTCCATCTGCGCGTGAGCGCCAGTGACGACGCGCACGCGCGCGCCGATTGCCGTGCGGTTGCATTTCGTCCCGATCAACTTGATCTTGATCCAGTTCTGCGCGTTGCCGCCATCGTTGCGCAGAAGAGACGGCAGGTCGTTCATGTTCAGGACCAGCGCATCCATGTCGCCGTCATTGTCATAGTCGCCGAAGGCCGCGCCTCGGCTCGAGAAACGTTCGGTCATACCGGGCCCCATTTCGGCGGAAACATCCTTGAATCGTCTACCACCCAAATTCTTATACAGAAGGCGCGGATTCTTGAAGGTCTGACCAGTATCGTGCCCTTCAATCTCCGGATAAACGTGGCCATTGATCTGCATAATGTCGGTCCATCCGTCGTTGTCGTAATCGATGAAGCCGCAACCCCAGGCGACATACTGGTTGTTGATTCCAATTCCGGAAGAAAACGTAACGTCGCTGAACGTCCCATCACCGTTGTTGCGGTAGAGGTTGCAGGTGTCGTCGGCAAAATTTGTTTTGAAGATGTCGAACCAGCCGTCGCAATCGTAATCGGCAACCGCAACGCCCATTCCGGCTTGCTCGTGACCGTTCTCGCTGTAGGCGACACCCGCAATCACGGCCTCATCGGTAAACGAGCCGTCGTGATTGTTGCGGAACAAAATACTGGGCTGAGAATCCACCGCCACGTAAATATCGGGCCAGCCGTCGTTGTCGAAATCGTACGACACCGCGGTGATGGAATAACGCGGACCGGGCTTCAGAATTCCGGCTTTCTCCGTAACGTCGGTGAACGTTCCGTCTCCGTTGTTGTGGAACAGCACATTGGTATCACCCGGCAGACCTCGCGGCCCGCACATGATCGGAATTCCCTTCCACTGGCAGACGGCCGGTTCGGTCTTGGAAGGTGTATCTTCCGGATCGAGCTTGATGTAATTGCAGACGAAAAGATCGAGATGCCCGTCGCGATCGTAATCGAGCCAGGTGCAGCCCGCGCCCCAGCGAATCTTCTCGTCGTAAACGCCGGTTTTTTTGGTGACGTCGGTAAATGTACCGTCGCCGTTGTTGTGAAACAAAATATTGTGTCCCCAGAAACAGCAAAAAAGATCGTCCCAACCGTCGTTGTCATAGTCGCCCACGCACACGCCGGTCTGCCAGCCGGTGCGCGCCAGTGCGGATTTCGCGGTGACATCGGTGAAGGTGCCGTCGCGATTATTTTTGTAGAGATGCGAGGTCGGTGCTTTGCCGGGGTCCCATTTCGTATCGAAGCGCGTTCCGTTGGTGAGATAAATGTCCAGCCAGCCGTCCTGGTCGTAGTCGAAGAACGCAAGCCCGCTGCCTTTTGCTTCGATGATGTATTTCTTATGGTCTACGCCTCCCCACACGTTCGGCGCATTCAATCCGGCCTCGCGCGCAACATCGACAAACTGGACGAGGGAGGCCGCCGCGGCGCCGCCAGAGGGAACAGAAGCAGCCTCCAGCATTGCCGAGCGATTCCATTTCCACAGCGGGGTCGCGAGCGCATCCAGCAGGGAACTTCCGAGCACGACCAGTGAAGATCCGAGAAAACGCCGCCGGGGAAAAATCACCGTGCCGCCGCCTTCGACGTAATTTTCGGGAACGCGTGCGGCACGATTCCCGCACCTTCTTTGACGGCGATGATGCGATCGATGGGCACGTTGGTTAAACGATCGATTTGCCCGCTCGGCCAGGTAATTTCCAGCAAGTCGATCTTGGTGCGTTTGCCCAGGCCAAACAGGATGCGCGGATCGCTGGCCGACATATAGCTCATGCCGCCCTTGGCTTGCTCCACGTGGGTGACGCCTTCGGACGTCAGTTTCAACGAGGCTCCGATGCCGTCACGATTCGATTTCGTTCCGATCAACAAAATCTCCAGCCAATGATTGGCGTTGCCTCCGTCGTTGCGCAAAAGCTCGGGGTAGTCGCCGCGGTTGTTGATGGCTATGTCCGGGTCGCCGTCATTGTCGAAATCCGCCGTAGCGAGGCCGCGGCCGGGAATGGGGCGCACAAAATCGGGACCTAGCGAATCCGAAACTTTATCGAACTGGCCTTTGCCCAAATTCCGGAACATCAGCAGCGGCTCTTTGTACGAAACTTCGCCGTGATACAGATGGACGTTGTCGAGCATCGCGCTGTTGAGCTGCAAAATATCCGGCCAGCCGTCGTTGTCGTAATCCAGAAACTTCATCGATACGCCACTCAGCAGAATGGCTTTATTGCCGATGCCGGATTTGAACGTGTAATCGTCGAAGGTTCCATCGTGGTTGTTGCGGTACAGGCGGTTCAATTCGAAATCCAGGTGCGTCACGTAGATATCCTGCCAGCCGTCGCCGTCCACGTCCGCGGCATCGATGCCCATTCCGGCTTCGTAGCGGCCGTCCTCGCTGGCCGCGATACCGGACACGAGCGAAACATCCTGAAAGGTTCCATCGTGTTTATTGAGGAAGAGAAAATTCGGCCAGGTGTCGTTGGCGATGGCGATGTCGGTCCAGCCATCGTTGTTGAAATCGGCGAGCACCACGCCCATGCCTTTCGATTCCGGTTTTCCCACTCCAGACGAATCGCTCACATCGGTGAACGTTCCGTCGTGATTGTTGTGATACAGCTTGGTTTTCTGCCCTTTGTAATTGCCCGGATTGCAGTACGAGCGGTAACCCGGCCGGCGTTCGCCGCACCACAAATTGTTCTGAGGAGTCCAGTCGATATAGTTGGTGACCAGAAGATCGAGCCAGCCGTCTTTGTCGTAGTCAAACCATCCCGCGCTGGTAGACCATTTGCCTTCATCTGCGACGCCCGCTTTTGCGGTGACGTCGGTGAACGTTCCATCGCCATTATTGTGATAGAGAATGGCGCGGCCATAGCCGGTCACGTAAAGATCAGGGTAGCCGTCGTTGTCGTAGTCTCCGACGGCGACGCCTTGCCCGTAGTGTCCCGCGCCGCCGACGCCGGCCTTTTCGGTGACGTCGGTAAAGGTTCCGTCGCCGTTGTTGTGATACAGCGCCGAGCGCAACGGATGAGGTGGCTTATAAATATCCGTGGCCGCCGATTGAACGAAATACAAATCCAGCAAGCCGTCCTGGTCGTAGTCGATCCAGCCCACGCCCGTGCCCATTGTCTCCAGGTAATACTTTTCGTCCGTCTGCGTGGAGTCCTGCACGAAAGTGATTCCCGCAGCCTCGCGGATGTCGGTGAAACGAACCGGAATATGAGACTCGCTGGCTTTCGCGGACTGGCCGGCCACGGCCTTATCGTGGAGCGCGACCAAACCGAGCAGGCCGATCGCCAGGAGGGCAACGCCCGTGGCGTTGAAGCGAAATTTGCGGCGAGGATACGGCGGTTTTCTGACTCCCGCCGACCGCGTCATAGCGTGCGGTCCGCAAGCGAGAGCGCCAACTGCAAAAACTGCTGCCGCGCTACCATGGGCATCGGCTGGTTGAGCGTGGACGGCCTTTCCGGCGCTTTTTCGAGAGCTTCTTCGATCCGGTTCACATCCAGAGCGCCGTTGACATTGCTACCTTTGAAGCGATTCAGCACTTCGCGCGCTTTGGCGATTTCTCCGGTTTGGTAATAGAAGATGCCAAGCGCCGAGTAGCTCCCGGGCCATTCCGGCAGCAAATCCACGGCCCGCTCAAAATGCTGCTCCGCTTGCGGCGTCTTACCTTCCAGAACAGAAACGACGCCCAGGCCCCACAGGATTTTGCCGGAGCTCGGAATTCGCGCCAGGCCCTGTCGCAACGTCGCCGCAGCGCGGTCGACATCTCCGCCGCGCAGCTCGACCAGCGCGAGCGAAAGATAATATTGATCGTTGTCGGGATTGCGACGAATCGCATCGCGGAAGATTTCGGAAGCTTTCGCGGCGTCACCGAGATGCGCGTCGATATCTCCGAGCAACGCGAGGAAGGCATCGTCCTGCTGACCTTTTTCGGAAACCTGGTTCGCTTTTTCGAGTGCCTGCTGGTAAAGGCCTTTTCGGAAGTAAGCATCCGCCAGGTCAAATTTGACGTCGTCGGAATCCGGATTCGCGCGCAATGCCGTCTGAAAGTGTCCTATGGCGTCGTCATACAACCGATAACGGGCCAGCAGGACGCCGACCCCGGTTTGCGTGCGAAAATCGCTGCTGCTCAATTGATCCAGTTGCGTGAGCGCTTGCCGAGCCTCCGGCACCTTACCAAGTTTGAGGTTGGCTTCAGCAAACAGGTAGAGGTTTTGCGGCTGGTCGGGATGCTTGTCGAGTTCTTCGGTCAACTGCTTGAGATCCAGTTCCGCGCGGTCCTTTTCGGAAAGGTTGGAGCGCGTACCCATGTAATCGAGAAGGTTCTGATATGGGTAGGGACCTGGCGCCACGTTCTTGGAAAGCGTCTGGAAGACATCCAAATCCCGCTGGGCGGCCACGGTCTGATGCAGGCTCCTTTCCACCATGGCGAGCTTGTAGTATCCCGAGGCGGGATCCTTGCTCAGCTGGACGTATTTGCGGAGAAGTGGTGCGGCGGTCTCGAATTGTTTTTCCTCGATACGCAGGTTGGCGAGTTCGAGCAATGCTTCCGCGAGACCGGGTTCAGAGCGTAGCGCCTGCTGAAACAGTTCCTCGGCGCGCGCACGGTTTCCCTGTCGTTCTTCGATGTAGCCCATATTGAACAAGCAGGAAGCGTTGTGAGGATCCTTCTTGAGCCCGGCTTCGAAATATTTGCGTGCTTCGTCGAAGCGACCAAGATGCCGGTACGAAAGCCCCATAAACGCATACGAGGCGGCGGAGGGATCGAGTTCAATCAGCGTTTTGAACTCGTCGATGGCCTTTTCGGCTTTGCCCGACATGAAATAACTTTCGCCGAGCGCCGCGCGAAGATCGGCCCTCCGGGGGGCGATCTGCAGACCGGACTCGAGCAAGGGGATGGCGTCTTCAAAATAATTCTGCGTCATGCTGACGCGCGCCAGCAGAAAGATGACGTCGGTATTTTCCGGCGCCAGTTTGTGGGCGCGCACCAGCAAGTCCAGTGCGTCAACGGCTTTTTTCTGCTTGGCATAAACCTGCGCCAGCAGGTACAGCGTTTCTGGCGAATCGGGTTTGAGCTTCAACGCGCGATTGAGAACGAGCTGCGCTTGATCGTAGTCGCCATTGTGAAGATAAGCTTCGCCAAGATAATTCAGAATCTCGAATTTGTCGGGCTGCAGGGCGTTTGCTTTTTCCAGTTCCAGTCGCCCCGGCCGGTATTGTTTGCCGGACAGGAGCAGCACGCCCAGCGCGAAATGAACCTGAGCGTCACTTTTGTTTTGCGCCGACAACTCGGACGCCGCCTTCAGCGCTTGGGTGATTCGACCGGCTTGCAGATCGACGCGCACGCGTTCGATGCCGGCCGCAGTGTCGGGCACTGTTTTGGACGATGGCCTGGTTGCCGATTGGCTGGGCGTGGATTGCCGGGCAGCGAGTGGCGTCGCCACCAGCGACACCAGGGCCAGGGCGAAAAAGCTACGCATTCCCCGCCGACCGTTGGCCGTTCTGAATTTCTGCCGAACGGAGACGCCCTCCGCCGTCGCGCTTCTCATCCGCGCGTTTTCTCCGAGTTCCCCGCGCCGAAAGCTCAATTTAGCATCTCCAGGGCTTGCTGAGCCATTTTGTGCTGCGGTTGCTGTTTCAGCAATGCGAGCAAAACCTCTTTCGCTTTGTCCTTGTCGTTCAAGAGCACGTACAAGCGCGCCAGGTTGAGATAGGCCTGATCGAAGTTCGGCGCGACGCGGATGCACTGCTCCAGTTGCTCTTGCGCCTCCGGATATTTCTGCTCGCGAACCAACACCACGCCAAGATTGTTGAGCGCGTCGGCGTAGTCGGGCCGGAGGCTGACGGCTCGTTGCAACGACTCCGACGCGCGCTCCAGTTGGTCCTCGCGCGCGTAGAGCATGCCCAGGTTGTAATTCACTTCGGGATTTTCAGGTTCGAGTTCCAGCGCACGGTTCAGCAGTTTCTCAGCTTCAGCCAAATTTCCCCCGCGCCGGTACAGGTTGCCGAGATTCAGAAGGGCAATGGCGTAGTCGGGCCGCAGTTGCAGGGACTTCTGGAAGTTGCGGACGCCCTCGTCGGCCTGACCTTGCTGGGCGGCGATCATTCCGAGATTGTTCCACGCCTCGGGATAATCCGCCCGCAGCTTCACCGCTTGTTCGAGGTAATGGCGCGCGTCCTGCAGATCGTTTCTTCGCAGATAGAGCGTTCCAAGATTGTAGTAGGCCTCCGGTTCATTCGGTTTCGCTCGGATGACGCTTTGAAACGATGCCGCCGCCTGTTCCAGATAGCCGCGCTGAAAAAAAGCAACGCCGTATGTAAAGTCATTGCGCTTGAATTCGCCTTCAAAAAGCGCTCCTGCAAAGGGCAACGCTTTCTTCAAACGATCGGCTGTGGTCGTAGGCAACGATTTCGAGTCCGCCACGGCGCGTTCGGGTTGCACGACACCCTGGTAGACCTTGACGATCAAGCCATTGGGATCGACCAGAAAAGTGCTGGGAACCGGCAGATCCCTGCGGCGATCGAACAGGTAGCGATAAATGATGTTGTAGATGCCGGCCACATCCTGCGACGCGAACACGACCGGGAACACGAGCTTTTCCTGCGCAGCAAAAGATCGCGCGCTTTGCGCGTCGCCGGGCTCATCAACGTTGACGCCGACGGTGCGCAGACCGCTGGAGGCAAGCGTCGGCGCGGATTTCTGCAGCAGCCGCAACTGATCGAGCGAAGCCGGCGACGATACGGCCCAGAAATGGAGCAGCAGCGCGCCGCCGCGAAACGAAGCGAGGGTCACCGCCTTGCCCGCCAGGTCGGGCAAAGAAAAATCCGGCGCGCTCAGAGGTTCAATCAACCATGTTTCGAGCGGCGCCGACGAATTCTCCGAGTTCGGAGCTTCGCCTGCGCGTGCATACGGCGATGGCGGCTCGAGGAAAGGCTTGGCCACAAAATCCTGCAGACCTTCCACAATTTCAATGCGATAGTTCACAGGCACATTCTCGAAGCTCTGAGCCAACCCGCTCGGCCAACGCACCGTGGCACGCACCGCACCCTGCAAATCTCCAACACCAAAGAAAAGTTCCTTCGTGTGTTGTGACAAAAATGCGGACCCGGCCTGAAGATACTTCGTCTGGCGGTGCGTTCCGGCTTCCACGGTCACGGCGGCGCCGATTGCATCACGATTGCTTTTCGTTCCGCGCAAGCGGAAGGCCAGCGAATGGCCAAGCTCCTTCATCACATTGTGAAAGACGCGCAGTTGTGGGCCGCTCCGGTTTTTCAGCACGACTTCCAGGCGCCCATCGCGGTCCAGATCGGCCAGCACAAACGAACGACTGTCGTCACGAACATCCAGGCCGGCCACGGCAGAGAGGTCAGAAAAAGTGCCGTCACGATTGTTGCTATAGAACACATTCCGCTCGTAGCCGTTCCACGTCGAGTCCGACCGAATCAGTTCGTTGATGGCGTTCCAGCCGCGCTCGTAGCCCGGAGACGAGGTTGCATCGTCCGGCGATTTGGCAACGACTTGCCGCCAGAAAAAGCTCGCCAGATCGCCGTCGGCTGGCCCCCAATCACGCGGACCGGAAATATATCCGTTGGCGATGTAAACGTCGGGATAGCCGTCGTGGTCGAAGTCCCAGGCATCCGAGGACCACGCCCAGCGACCCATTTCCACGCCCGTACGGCTGCTCACATTCTCAAACGCTCCGTCGCCTTTATTCCGGTACAGCGAATTTCCGCGCGCGTGCCGCCGGTAGAACGTGCGGATGTCTTCGGAATCCTTGGTGTGGAATTTTCCTTGTTCAGAAACCCGCTGGCCCGCGGCAGACCACATATTCCCGACGTAGATGTCCTGATTCCCGTCGTTGTCGAAATCGAACCATGAAGCGCTCATTCCCGCTCCCGGATCTTCCACGCCAGCTTCGCGTGATACCGTCGCGAACGTACCATCCCCTCGGTTGCGATAAAGATTGCTGCGCCCGAAGTCGTTGGCCACATACAGGTCCGGCGAGCGGTCCCCGTTGCAGTCGCCCCAGGCGCACGCAAAACTGTAGCGGTCGTTGTCCACGTCGAGTCCCGCGGCTTTTGTGCGGTCGCGAAACGTGGCATTCCCTTCGTTGTGAAGAAGAAAATTCGGAGGCCCGTTGCGCGCGTCAAAATAGGGCACGGGATAGTGATATTGATCGAGGCCGAGGTAGTAGCTGTACACACACAGATAGATGTCCAGCCGCCCGTCGCGATCGTAATCCGCCACCGCAGCCCCGGTGAACGTACCCTGCGGGACGCGGTCGAACCGAAACGCGTCGCGTTTGATCGAAAATTTTCCGTTCCCCTGATTGACGAACAGCAGCGGGCCGCTTCCGCAAACAACCAGGAGATCCTGAAGCCCCTTGTTCTCGAAATCAGCGAACAACGCGCAAGCCGTTCCGTCGAGAACACCCACACCGGAGGTTTCCGTCACATCCTCGAACGATCCATCACCTCGATTGCGGTAGAGCCGGTTGGGCAGCCCCGCAGGCTGACATACATAGAGGTCATCGACGCCGTCGTTGTCGAAATCTCCCACCGCCAAGCCATTGTTTCCGTAAACATCGATGCCGCACACCCCGTCCAGAACGGTTCGCCAATAGTCGACTCCGCGAGCCAGTTGATTCTTGTACGACTCCGTTTGTCCAAAAACGTGCCCAGTAATATCGACAAAGATCGGATCGCGCGCCCGGCTGACGCTTTCCTCGGTGGCCTCCCACCTCCCGACCCGCCACGCATTCGCTGGATTGCGCGACCATTCTGTCCGCCAGATGCCGATGCGTTGCTCTTGACCCGCTCCGCCGCGGGATCCGGCAAAACTGTAACGAATATCGACCCGGACTGTCGGCGTCCTGCCGTCGATTTCCTCGATGCGGACGATTTCAAGCTCCGCTATCTCCACCCGCGGCAAAGGGGCGAAGTATTTCCCGATTTCCTTCAGAAAGCGCTCGCGGCCCGCAACCACGCCGGCCGCGAAATGCCTTCGCACGATCTCGATACCGTTCCCCGAACGCACTGCTTTTTCCTGAATCGAACCCAGCGAAGTTCCGTGAATCGAAGGATCCACAAATTCCCCGATGGCGCCCAGTGCCGGAGGAGCGGTCTTCAGCGCCGCGCTCCATTCATCCAGCAATCGCGTAATTTCAAACGCGTATCTCTCCGTAACATATTCGTCCGCTCCCGGAGCAACAAGACGAAGCACGTCGTCGAGAGGAGATTTTCCCGGATAGTGAGGCGCTAGCCGGGAATCACCAAGTGGAAAAAAAGGCTCCCCACCGCCAACGAACCTGGACAATGAGAGGGGCAACGCCGATGCGTGAATCGGCGCGGGCAGAAAAAGCACCGGCGCCCAGCGCATCCCGCGCAGGAAGGCGCGGCGTGAAACACCGCGATGGTCTCTTATAGGGGTCGTCATGGAGCGTCGGCGTGGCGATGCCTCGGCCTTTGCATGCTAGCACCCGCCGGGAGGCCGCTCAAAAGACACCAAGAGGAAGTGACCACGATCGCCAAGGATTCAGGAGGAGTTCTCAGTGTTATTCCGTGGGTGCGGAGCCCGAGGACTCTCCCAAAATCAATTCCGCCGGAATCTGATATTCCCGACCCTGCGGATTCGGCGAAGCGGAGAGTTCGTGAAGTGCATCGGCTGCCATTTGGCCCAGCATATCGCGGTGCACATCGACGGTAGTGATGGATGGGTTGCTGTACTCGGCCAGCCGCGTGTTGTCGAATCCGGTTACAGAAATATCTTGCGGCACGCGAATTCCGCCCTTCAGCAGGGCTTTGATGACGCCCACAGCGGTAAGGTCGTTGATGGCCATCACCGCGGTAGGCCGCGGTGAAAGTTTCGTAATGGCCGAACCTGCCGCCAATCCGCCTTCGTAGCGCAGGTCGCCCGGGATGATCGGTCCAGGTTGTAATCCCAAATCGGTCATGCACTTTTCGTAGGCTTGCAGGCGCGCGACATTGGACTTCAGTTTTGGCCTGCCGGCGACGAAGGCGATCCGGCGATGTCCACCCTTGTAAAGATGGTCGACGATTTGCTTTATCCCCGAGAAATAATCGATCCGCAATTTGCTGACGTGCCCGCGCACCGGCGCCAGATCCAGAAAAGTGACGGCAATCCTTCTCCGCGCCAGCTCGTGGATCAACCTGAGGCTGATCTCCGAAGTCATGATGGCCACGCCGCGAACGTTGTGCTCCATCATTCTCTCGGCTGCTTCCTGGGTCCTCCGCGGATCGTAATTGGTGTCGCTGAGAATCGCGTCGTAGCCCAATTGCCGCGCCCGCGTCTCAAATCCCTTGATCACTTCCGGGAAGAAGGGGTTCACGATGTCCGACACAATGATGCCCAGCGTGCGACTGTCGCGCGAGGCCAGGTGGCGGGCGTGCGCGTTGGGGAAATATCCCAGACGCTTGACCGCGGTAAGAACGATATGGTGGGTCCGTCGGCCCACTTTCCCGGTCTTGTTCAAGACATTGGAAACAGTGGCCGTGGAGACGCCCGCGGCCTTGGCGACATCACGAATGGTTAGAGCCATAACCGGGTTCGAAGCCGTCCTCACGGCACTTGAGCATCAAACAAGCCGAAGTATAGAAGAAAAAAAAATGCTTGACAATGCGCAAACGAGCGTGCTATTTGGATTGCACTAGGTTAAGCGGTTAAGTTGTTTGGGGAGTCCATCAAGGTGAAGCGGTTTACATCCAACCCGTGCTTTTGGGGATATCCCGTATTAGTAAGCGTTATCTCGAGCTTTTAGCGGAGGCCTAGCCCCTTGCGCCGCGTAGGCGCATGCGGCCGTAGGCCGGTTGGTCGTTTTCACGAGCGCGGCGTATCCCGGCCACCGGGAACGAGCTGTTCTTTTTTGTTGCAACGGGTCGAGGAAGCGGTTCGGCACTGCGAATATCAGGAGGAAAGTGATGAGAGCAATGGCCGTTTCAACGTTGATCCGCCGAGCGGCGCTGGTGATGGCAGTGAGCGCGGTAGTCCTGTTCCTGGCCGTTTCGCCCCTTCGTGCGCAGATCGACACGGGCGCCGTTCTCGGCGGCGTGACCGACGCCTCCGGAGCCGAGATTCGCGGCGCCACCGTGACCCTCACCAACGAGGGCACCAATGCCACCCTCACGGGCGTCACCGGCGCGGGCGGCGAGTATAAATTTTCTCCCGTCAATATCGGCACCTACACGGTTAGCGTGAATTTCCAGGGCTTCACCACCATGACCCAGCGCCACGTGGTCGTCAACGTGGACGCCCAGGTAGTCGCCAACTTCACGATGAAGCCCGGCGCGGTCACCGAAACGATCGAGGTTGCGGCCACCACTCCCGTTCTCGAAACGCAGGACGCTTCGGTCGGCCAAGTCGTGGACCAGCGCAGTGTTGACAATCTTCCCTTGAACGGCCGGAATTTCACGTTCCTCGCCCAACTGGCAGCCGGCGTCAATACGCCCCAAGCCGACACGCGCGGCAACGCGCAGAGTGGTGCTTTCTCTGCCAACGGCAATCGGCCTGCCCAGAACAACTATTTGCTCGACGGCATCGATAACAACTCGGACACCGTAGACTTCCTCAACGGCACCAACTACGTCGTGCTTCCTCCGGTCGATGCGATCGAAGAATTCAAAGTACAAACCTCCGACTTCAGCGCCGAGTATGGCCGTTCCGGAGCCGCGGTTCTGAACGCCACCATCAAGTCCGGCACCAACAGCTTCCACGGCGATGTCTGGGAATTTTTCCGCAACGATAAGCTCGATGCCGCGGACTTTTTTGAAAACGCACACAGCATCGAAAAAGGCGAACTTCGTCAGAACCAGTTCGGCTTTACCGCTGGTGGACCGGTAGTCATCCCGAAAGTGTTTAACGGCCGAAACAAGGTTTTCTTCTTCGGCGACTACGAAGGCCTCCGCAGAGTTCAAGGCACCGTTTTGACCGGCTCCGTTCCCAGCGTGGCAGAACGCAGCAGCGGCTACACAAACTTCCAGGACCTCATCGCCGCTCAATCGGGAACCGTTACCGACGCCCTGGGACGCACCATGCCCGCCGGCACCATCCTGGACCCTGCGACGACCCGTGAGATTTCTCCCGGCGTTTATGTCCGGGATCCCTTTGGTACCTGCGGTTCCGCACCCGCCGGCTTCACTTTTACAGTCGCAGGTTGCGGTCTGAACATGATTCCAGCGGGCCGGTTGGACCCCAACGCCATTGCCCTGTTGAATTTATATCCAAACCCGACAACCAACGCGGTCGGTTCGCTGTTCTCCAACTACGCGAATTCGCCGAAGCTTTTCGAACACCGCAACGCTTTTGATTCCCGCTTGGACATCAACTTCAGCGACAAGAACCAGCTGTTCTACCGCTTCAGTTTGGTGGACGACCCACAATTCATTCCCGGTATTTTCGGCGGCGTCGCGGACGGCGGCGGCTTCCAGCAAGGCAACCAGACCGCAATTGCCGAGCAGAGCGCGCTGGGTTATACCCACACCTTCTCGCCAAGCTTGGTCAACGTCCTTCGCGCGGGCTTGAATTTCCTTCAGACCAGCCGGTCTTCACCAGACGCCAACACTCTGACGAATATTCCGGGAAACTTTGGCATCCAGGGTGTTCCTCAGGACGCTTTGAATGGTGGTCTTCCGGCTTTCGGAATCAATGGGCTGGCGACTCTGGGCAGCAACGCGTTCTTGCCTTCCGATGAGGTCACGTCCACGTTCCAGCTGACCGACGACGTCACCAAGATCCTCGGCAAGCATACGTTCAAAATGGGCTTCGAATGGCAGCACGTTAAGTTCTCGACGCTCCAGCCACCCTGGTCCCGTGGCGAGTTTGATTACAACGGCGACTACACCGAAGTCCCCGGCGTCGACAGTGGCAACACCGGCCGGGCCGACTTCCTGCTCACTCCGACCCTCTCGACCGTGCCGGGAGGCGTCAACTATGTGGGAGGTTCCAGCCAAGTATACCTCTCGAACATCTCTCTCACCGACAACGGCAAGAACTATTACGGTGGCTACATCAACGACGATTGGAAGATCACTCGCAAGCTGACCCTGAACCTCGGCGTACGCTACGACTTCTTCGGTCTCGTATTTGAGCACCACCACAACCAGGCAAACTTCGTTCCCGGCCCGGACTCACCGACCGGTGTTCCGTTGTATCTGATTCCGGAAGGACCGAACGCCAGCAACCTGTCGGCGAGCTTCCTCAGCTTGTTGAGCACGGATGGCATCGACCTCGATGTCACCAACGCCTATGGCAAAGGTCTCGGCAATTCGCAGAACGATAACTTTGCTCCCCGCATTGGCTTGGCCTATCAGGTGACGCCGAAGCTGGTATTGCGCAGCGGATTCGGCATCTTCTATAACGGTTTCGAAAACCGCGGGTTCTCTCCGAATCTCGGCGAAAACTATCCGTTCCAGTTCAATTTCTCCTACTCTCCGCCGAACGACGTTACGCCTATCAGCGTAGGCACGCCTTTCGCCGGTTGCCCGACGGCAGGACCAGGTGGAACAGCAACCTTTGAGGCCGGGTTCTCTTGCAATTCCCTGACGCCTCTCTTGGTCAATGCCAGCGGCTTGGCGCTACGCGGAATTCAATTCAACTACCAGACTCCGTACACGATGGCGGCCAATCTCACTCTCCAATATCAATTGACGCCTTCGATGTCCGTGCAGGCGGGCTACGTCACCTCATTGGCTCGTCATTTGGAATCGTTTCCAAACTACAACAACCCCACGTCCATTGCCGCCGAGAATACTCCCGAAAGCACGATCGTTCCATTCCCCGATTTCGGGTATAACTCCAGCTATGCGGCTACAGCAGGCATGAGCGCCTATCATTCGCTGCAGACCAAAGTCGAGAAACAATTTGCTAACGGCTTGAATTTCCTGTTCACCTACACCTACTCGAAGACGATGACCGACGCCGGCGACTTGCTCAATGGAGGCAGCTCGCAAGGTTTCCGCGCGCCCAACGTTCCCGGTCTTGGACAGGCGTTTGACTATGGTCTGGCAGATTTCGACCTTCGCAACGTATTCCATTTCAGCGGTGGCTATGAGCTTCCTTTTGGCCACGGCAAGCGTTTCATGGGTGATGCTAGTGGCTTCGCGGACAAGGCTGTTGGCGGCTGGAGCATCATCTGGAGCACCACACTCCAGGGCGGCCAACCAATCACCCTCGCGTGCCCATCCACCACCGCGTCGAACCTTGGTTGCGGTGCCCTCTTCACTGGTCAGCCCTTGAACCTCGGTTTGCATACCGACGCAAACGGCCTGTTGAGCTATTACGGCAACCCCGCAGCGTTCACACAGCCTTGCGTACTCGGAGCGGGTGGTGTCCCGGAGCCTGGCACACCGGCTGGATGCACTCCTCTGACGGGAGCCGCCGCTCTCGGCGGTATCACGCAATTCCCAGGGCCCGGATTCCACAGGCTGGACATGTCGTTGTTCAAGGACATTAAGTTCAACGAACGTTTCCGCCTGCAGTTCCGTGCCGAGTTCTTCAACATCTTCAACCACCCGAACTTCAACGCTCCGAACTTTGGTGGCAACGGCGTTGTGGCCATCTCCAACTCGGGCAACTACAATAGTTCGACCTTCGGCGAAATCGGTTCTACTCGCGACGCTCCTTACGATCCGCGGCAGATCCAGTTCGCCCTAAAGCTGTTTTACTGACGCTCCAACACCCCAAAATCCGCGAAGGGCGCTCTGACCAAGTGCCTTTCGCGGATTTTCTTTTTAGAGGCAACCGGCTCCACGGTCGCTCAACCAAATGTAGTGGCCGATCTTTAGATCGCAGCCTGGACGCAGGCCGCTATAAATCGTCACAGCACTCGCGCCACTCAACTTTCCCCAGCAGCCACAGTGCTACCATACGAAGATAGTGACCATGAGATACGCAGGAATGCTGGCCATCTGTGCATCGTTGCTCCTGGCCTCCTCAGGCGCCGGCGCACAAAGCCCCGCCGCGAACCAGGACTTGGACCGCGATTTCCAGGCCGCGGTCGCCCAGTACGACGCCGGCCACTTCACCGAAGCAGCCGCAAGATTGGAAAAGTTGCTGCCCAGCGTTCCGGAAAGCTTCGAAGTCCATGAACTCCTCGGCTTGGTTTATTCCGCCGAATCGCAAGACGCCAAAGCCAACGAACACCTAGAAAAAGCGGTTCGCCTGAATCCCAACTCCGCGCCGGCTAGAACCAACCTGGCCGCCAATCTCGTGCGCCTCGGAAAAGCCGGCCCCGCTGAAGAGCAATTCCACAAGGCAGTCGAGCTCGAACCGGAAAATTTCGACGCCAACCACAATCTCGGCGAAGCCTACGTCCGCGCCGGCAAAATTGCCGACGCTACTCCCTTCCTGGAGAAAGCCCAGCGCATCGATCCCTCCTCTTACGACAACGGCTACGATCTTTCGCTCGCCTACCTTCTCACCGGACACCTGAGGGAAGGCCGCCAGCTCGTCCACGATCTGCTGCAGCGAAAAAATACCGCCGAACTCCACAACCTGCTCGCCGAGATCGAAGAAAAAGACGGCAACTTCGTGCCCGCCGCCAACGAGTTCGAAATCGCCGCGCACATGGACCCCAGCGAAAGCAACCTCTTCGACTGGGCCAGCGAGCTCCTCGTCCATCGCACCCTCGAACCCTCCATCGAGATTTTCCACCAGGCCATCGAGCGTTACCCGCAATCCTCCCGCCTGGCCATTGGTCTCGGCATGGCGCTCTACTCGCTCGGCAAGTATGACGACGCCGTCACGTCTCTACTGCGCGCCGCGGACCTCAATCCCTCCGATCCGCGGTGCTACCCGTTCCTCTCGCGCGCCTACGACAGCTCCCCCGGCCAAGCCGAGGAAGTCATCAAACGCTTTCGCCGTTTCGCCGAACTCGAGCCCAACAACGGCCAGGCCCTCTACTACTACGCCATGAGCCTCTGGAAGGGAAAGCGCACCCAGGATCCCAGCCTCGACCTCCACCAAATCGAATCACTGCTCACGAAATCGATCGAACTCGATCCCAAGCTGGCCGAAGCACAACTGCAGCTGGGCAATCTTTATTCCGACCAATCGAAATACCCCGACGCCATCCCGCACTACAAGCGCGCCCTCGAACTCAACGCCGACCTGCCCGACGCTCACTATCGCCTAGGCCAGGCCTACGTCCGCACCGGCGACAAAGACCGCGCTCAACAGGAACTCCAGGTCTACCAGCAACTCCGCGCCCAACACCTGGCCGAGCTCGACAAGCAACGCGCCGAAGTCCGCCAATTCGTCTATTCCGCCAAAGACAACGCCACCGCAAGTCCCAAGTAGCCCAGGCACTCCTGTTTACCGTTACCCTGAGCGTCGAAGGGCCAGTGACCCCCGGCACCAAGTCATCCGCAAGCAACGTCGCACGCCCACGTTGCAGGGGGCGCAGCACTGCTGCGCCCCAGCTAGCCCGGGCCGAAACATTCGAGCGCCAGTACATTCGAGGAAGTGCTAAATTAGGGCGTTCGCAAACATGCTTCCAAGAACAGGCGGCGACATGCCCATCGAGCGTCGTGAATTTCTCAAAACCACCGGCAAAGCAATCACCGCAGGCGCAGCCGCGCTAGCCCTGGGCGGCAAAATCCTCGGCGCAAACGATCGCGTCCGCGTGGCCATCTGCGGCACCCGAGGCCGCGGCACCGACCACATCAAAGGCTTCTCGCGCGTTCCCGGCGTCGAGCTGGCCGTCCTTTGCGACGTGGATGAAAATATTTTGAACGAGCGTCTCACCGACGTCGAAAACTTGGGCCGCCCCAAACCCAAATCCTATGTTGACGTACGCAAACTTCTCGAAGACAAAGACATCGACGCCATCTCCATCGCCACTCCCAATCACTGGCACTCGCTGATGGCCATCTGGGCCTGCCAAGCCGGCAAAGACGTCTACGTGGAAAAACCGTGCTCGCACAACACCTTTGAAGGCCGGCAGCTGGTGAGCGCCGTAAAAAAATACAACCGCATCTGCCAGCACGGCAGCCAGTGGCGATCCAATCCCGGCATGCTGGAAGCCATGAAGCATTTGCAAGACGGCACCATCGGCGAGGTCTACATGGCTCGCGGTCTTTGTTTCAAGTGGCGCCCCTCGATCGGCCGCGCCACGCCAGAGCCCGTCCCCGCCGGCGTCCACTACGATCTCTGGACCGGCCCAGCCCCATTGAAGCCGTTCACAAAAAATCGCTTTCACTACAATTGGCACTGGATCTGGGACACTGGCAACGGCGAAGTCGGCAACCAGGCCATCCACGAAATCGACATCGCGCGCGCTGGATTAGGTGTGCGTTTCCCCACATCGGTCTCCGCCATGGGCGGCCACTTCATGTTCGAAGACGACCAGGAAACTCCGAACACCCTGGCCGCCACCTTCATTTTCGAAAGCTCCGATGGCAAACGCAAAATGTTGGAGCTCGAAGTCCGCCACTGGATCACCAATCATGAAGCCGAAATCGGCACGGGCGCGTATGGCAGCAGCAGCGTCCCTCCTGCTGGACTCACCGCAGACGCGAGTAAGAAGCCCGCCGAAAAAAAACCCGCGAGCCAGCAGCAATCCCTGGGACCGAAAGACGCCAAGACCAACACCGTCGGCAACATCTTCTACGGCTCCAACGGCTACTTGGCCATCGACGGCTACGACGCCTACAAAACCTGGCTGACCGACGAAGTCGAGCCCGGCCCTCACGGCAAAGCCTCCGGCGATCATTATGGCAACTTCATCGACTGTGTTCGGAGCCGCCGCGCCCAGGACATCCATTCCCCCATCGAAGAAGCCCACATCTCCACAACGCTGGTACACCTGGCCAACGCCTCCTACCGCCTGGGCCGCACGTTGAAATTCGACGCCGCCCAGGAGCAGGTCATCGGAGACGACCAAGCCAATGAGCTCCTCCGCGGCACGTACCGCCCCCCCTACGTTGTGTCAGAAAATATGTGACGCTGCGAGGCGACTTTTCGGGGCCGCTCGCGTCGAACCGGCACGCAACTCTGCGTTTCCGATTTGCGCGCGAGATAGAATTCGTGATTTATTTAAATTATGAGCCCGGACGAGGCAACTACCGCGCCTGCCTTCCACAGCCCCCGCGCCGCCGATGGGGACGATAACCGGCTGGGACGCGGCGTGCGCGCCGCTCTGCTTCTGAGTTTTGGATGGCTCCTGGGCCTTCTGGTTTACTCCGGAGCGAATGCACTTCACACCCTTCGCCAATTGCACCAAGCGGAGGAGTCCGCTCGCACCAGGTCACTCGATCGCAGGCGCGTTCTCGCAATGGTCGTGTTGTCCGCGAACATTTACAGCGACAGAATGGAAGCGATTCTGCTCCGCGTGACACCGCAAGATGAGGGCGACGACGACGCCGGCGATATTGCCAAGCGCGCGGACCAAACCCGGGAGGCCCTGCAAGCCTATCCCGCCGATCGCAGCATCGAAGAACAATCCCTGCTCGAACAGCTGCAGAAGTTTCTGGTGGAGGAAGGCAACATCTTTCGCTCGGCCAGCGAGTGGAAGCTGGAAGAGCGCAGAAGTCGCGCCTCGCAACTGCTCAGCGACGAAATCATTCCCCGGAGACAAGGATTCGTAGCCGTCGCGCAAAAAATCGAGCTGTTGAACGACCAGCAAGCCCTCGCGGCGACGCAGCAAAACTTTGCGGAGTTCGGACGCTTGCAGGATCGCTTGACGAAGTTTTTGATCCTGGCGCTGACCTCGGGTCTTTTGCTGGCCATAGGCAGCGTGATATACATCCTGCGGCTTGAGCGCCAGGTGCGGCTTCGCTATTCGGAGATCCTGCACAATCGCGGCGAACTGCAACAGCTTTCCGCCAGGCTGGTGGACGCGCAAGAAACAGAGCGGCGCTCGATTTCCCGCGAGCTCCACGACGAAGTCGGCCAGGCACTCGGCCTGCTGCTCATGGATGCCGGGCGGCTCTCGAATCAACTGGGAAACAGCGATGAAAAGGGTCAAGAAATGGTTCGCAGCATCAAGACGGTGGCCGAGAGAACGGTGCAGACAGTGCGAAATATGGCGCTGCTGTTGCGTCCTTCGATGCTCGATGACTTGGGATTAGTTCCCGCGGTGGAATGGTATGCACGGGAAATGTCGCGGCGCGGTCAGATCGAAGTCGAAGTGCGCGCCGAAAATGTGCCGGAGGAGTTGCCCGACGCGCTGAAACTTTGCGTGTATCGCGTCGTGCAGGAAGCGCTCAACAACGCCCAACGCCACGCTCATGCGAAGAATGCCGTCGTGGAGTTGGAACAGACCGGCGACGCCATTCGCGTGAGGGTTTCCGACGATGGCGGCGGCTTTGACCCCAAGCGCACGCGCGGCATGGGATTGCTCGGAATGGAAGAGCGCGTAAAACGCCTTGGGGGCACGATCGAGGTCGAATCGCGGCTGGGCACAGGAACCACGATTCGCGCCGCGCTCCCACTCGCCGCGAAAGCCGCGCAGAGCTGAAGATGAGGAAAATCCGGATCCTGCTCGCGGACGATCACACCTTGATCCGCCGCGGCCTGCGCCTGGTCATCGAGCAGCAACCGGATCTTATGGTGGTCGGAGAAGCCGAGGATGGCCGCCAGGCAGTTGCTCTTGCCGCGTCGCTAAAGCCGGACGTCGTAGTCCTCGATATCGGCATGCCAAATCTAAACGGCATCGAAGCCGCTAAACAAATCTCCGAAGGAGAATCCGGCGCCGCGGTGGTCATCCTAAGCATGTATTCGGACGAAACGTATATTCTGCGGGCGCTGAAGTCCGGCGCGCGCGGTTATCTGCTGAAAGATTCGGCGGAATCCGACCTCGTGCATGCCATTCGCTCGGTCGCTGAGAAGAAATCGTTCTTCAGTCCGACGGTAAGCCGGGTGCTCCTCGAAGATTACGTGCGCAAGCTGCAGCGCACCGGCGGTGAAAGTTCCTACGACCTGCTGACGCCGCGCGAACGAGAAGTATTGCAGTTGATCGCCGAGGGCAAGTCCAACAAAGAAGTAGCCGACATGCTCAACCTGAGTGTCTATACCGTGGAAACGCATCGCGGAAACCTGATGGAAAAGTTGAACTTGAAGGGCGTGCCCGAGCTGATTTTGTACGCGGTGCGCAAAGGAATTATTTCCTAATTCTCTGTTTGTTCGAATCAGACGGATCGCAACTGTTTTCGATTGCTCCTTCCGCGCTTTGATTCGCAGTAGGCTCGTAAGTCCAGTCCCTTGAATAGAATAGCCGCTACTCAATCATGGGCAAGCAAAATACCCACCGGTCGGGAGATGCGAAATCTGACCAAGCGAGTCTAAATCAGAAGAGCCGGAACTGGCGGAGCCATCCGGCCGATACGTCGAGAGAGAGGGACTATGAGTGGACAGCAATTTTCGCACAAGTGGCTCGCAGCGATGCTTGCGCTGGCCTTAGGACTTGGCGCGGCAGGCTATGCGGTCGCCCGTGCGAAAGAGAGCACGGCCGGAACGCGAGTTCACGCGTCGCTTAAGTTGGCCGATCCCAATGAAGCTCCAAGCCGGACGGGATTCGCGCCCATTGTCAAAGAAGTTCTGCCAAACGTTGTAAACATTTCTTCCTCCAAAGTTGTGCGCACACCGAATCAAATGCCCGAAGGCATGCAGTCGGATCCATTTTTTCAACAGTTCTTTGGACACTCCTTTGGCAACCGGCCGGAAATCCCGCAGAACCGGCGTGAGCAAAGCCTCGGCTCGGGCGTAATCGTCAGCCCCGAAGGCTACGTGCTCACCAACAATCACGTTGTCGACGGCGCGACCGACGTCAAGGTCACCCTCTCCGACAAGCGCGAGTTGAAAGCCACCATCGTCGGAACCGATCCAAAAACGGACATCGCCGTCCTGAAACTCGAGGGCTCGAACTTCTCAGCGATCACGCTGGGTGATTCCTCGAAGGTCCAAGTAGGCGACTACGCCCTGGCCATCGGCGATCCGTTCGGCGTCGGCCAGACCGTCACCATGGGCATCGTTAGCGCCAAAGGCCGCGGCAACCTCGGTATCGAGGACTACGAGGACTTCATCCAGACCGATGCTCCCATCAACCCGGGCAATTCTGGCGGCGCCTTGATCAACGATCGCGGCGAACTGGTCGGAATCAACACGGCGATCCTGTCCCACGGTTCCGGTGGCAATGAAGGTATCGGCTTCGCGGTCCCCGTCAACCTCGCACGCAACGTTATGACCCAAATCCTGGATCACGGCAAAGTTACCAGGGGATATCTCGGCGTGGTGATACAGCCGATTACTCCGGCGATGGCCAAGGATCTCGGCTTGAATAAACTCCAGGGCGCTCTGGTTGGCGACGTCAGCCCGAAAGGGCCGGCGCAAGCGAGCGGCGTGCAGCGCGGAGACGTCATCCTGGCAATCAATGGCAACGCCGTCACCGACAGCAACGAGCTGCGCAACACCATATCGATGATGCAGCCGGGACAAACCGTGAAACTCGAAATCTCCCGTAACGGCAGCACTCGGGACCTCGACGTCAAGCTCGGCGAACTCCCGCTCTCCAAAGCAGAGGCGCGGAATCAACCGGAAGGTTCGTCCAAGGAGGCGCTCGAAGGCGTCAGCGTCGAAAACCTCGACGCGGATACCGCCGCGCAGCTCCAACTTCCCGAATCTACCAAGGGCGTGGTCGTGACCGGCATCGATCCGTCGAGCCCCAAGGCAGACTCTGGCCTGCAGAAGGGCGACGTGATCCAGGAAGTGAATCACCAACCGGTGCGCAACGTAGCCGAATTCGAGCAAGCCATGCTCAAGGCAAACGGCAACGGCGCGCTTCTACTGGTAAACCGCGGCGGCACCACGCTGTTCATTGCGGCGTAAAAAATCAGCTGCGACGGGAGACAACACAATCACCCATCCTTTCTGCCGACGGTT
>Ga0182018_10000734_pt1 | contig 40918 bp, 37 predicted proteins | sample 812P2MmetaG_FD_120490 | JGI IMG/M metagenome (GOLD analysis project Ga0182018, IMG submission 120490) | Permafrost microbial communities from Stordalen Mire, Sweden - 812P2M metaG | ecosystem: Environmental > Terrestrial > Soil > Wetlands > Permafrost | place: Sweden: Stordalen | collected... | reverse complement strand
GTTGGACCGCCTCTTCGACGCCTTGGTGGAGGACCGCGTGGTCACGGTGGTGGTGGGGACCGTCAACCCGAAGAAGGGAACGGTGCGCCTGGCCAACGCCGGCCACCCCCCCGCCCTGGTCATCCGTGCGGACGGCACCGCGACATTCTCCTCTTCCGAGAGCTCCCTCCTCATTGCCGCCGGGTTGAACGGACCGGTGCGCCCGGCCCAGGACCTCGCCTTGGCCACGGGCGACTCCTTGGTGATGTACTCCGACGGCCTGGTCGAGCGCCGCGGCGAGCTCATCACCGTTGGCATGCAACGGCTCGCCGATGCCACCACGGCGGTTGCTTCAGGGGGGTGGCCCATGCGCCCGGCTGCGCTGCTGGCCACCCGCTTGAGCGATGACGAGCGGCCGGACGACGTCGTCGTCCTGGCTATGCAGTACCTGGGTCAACCCAGCGAGGATAGAGAATCACCGGCCTTGGGTAAGGACAGGGTTGGAATGTCGACGCTGCGCCTCGAACCGGTGGTGGAAAGCACGCCCATGGCGCGCCATTGGGTGACGGCGCATCTCCACGACGTCCCCAGCGAGGTGATGGAGTGTGCCGCGCTCTTGACCTCCGAACTGGTTACCAACGCCGTGCTGCACGCCGCCACCCCGCTCACCGTCACCCTGCATCTCATGGCGGACCGCATCCGCATTGATGTCGCGGACGGGAGCCCGGTCGTCCCGTCGATAAAGGACTACGCCACGGACGCGGCGACGGGTCGGGGCCTCACCCTCTTCAACACCTTGGCATCGGACTGGGGCGTGCAGCCCATGATGGGCGGGAAGATCGTGTGGTTCGAGTTGCCGGTGGACTACTCCATCATGCCGGCGGGTGTCTCCGACGGGACCTTCCGCTTCGATCTCATCGGTTTCGCCACGGCGGAGCTGCATGAGGTCATCAACCAGGAACCGCCGGTGGCGGTGGACCTCCTCGGGATTCCGGTGGCACTGCTGCAGAAAGCCAGCGAGGAGTACGAAGCGCTGTTCCGCGAGCTGCGGCTCATGAAGGAGCGGACGGACGGGACCGGGTCAGATGCCATTCCCGAGCGTCTCTCGGTGCTGCTCTCGGAGATCGGCACCCGGTTCCACGGCTTGGGTCCGGGTATGGACGAGGGCTGGCAGGAAGTCGTCGACCGCCACCTCGGCAGCTACGACTGGCACCTCGAACTGCCCAAGAGCGCCGCGGCGGCCTGCGAGTTCTACGACGCCATGCTCGACGAGGCCGACGAATTCGGCCTGGTCGCCCAGTTGCTCACCCTGCCGGCTTCGGAATCGAGCGTCGCCGTCCGCCGGTGGTTCCTCGCCGAGCTGATCGGCCAGGTGCGCGGGCACCCGCCGACCCCATGGACCGAATGCAGGTTCCATCATGAGCTGGCCGAGCACGCCGCCTCGACCCTGGCCGAGCACGCTGCCTCGACCTGACTGCCTCGACCTGACTGCCTCCACCCGACCGCCTCGACCTGACTGGCCGCTCGGGGCAGGCCGGACCGTTCAGTGCCGCTTGCTCATCGCCTTCTTGAGCACCCCTCCATAGAGCTCGAGACCTTCCCACGACAGGCGGGCCGACGGCCCGGCGGCGATGGAGACCCGCTCGGGGATGATCCCCCACACCGGGACCTTCAGCTCGTCCCACCACTCGATGGTGGCATCGAGATCTCTGGTGCCGAGGCGCGCCGAGCAGATGACGACCCCGGCGGGGATGTTCGCCGGGGTCATCTCGAGTGTGGCCACCACCCGGGTGGGCTCGACCCCTCCGGCCCGGGTGGGGATGACCAGGGCGTCGGCCCGCGCCAGGGCGGCCCGCACGATGCGCTCGTCGCCGGGCGGCGTGTCGACGACGACGATGCCGTCCCCCCGCTCCATCGCCCGGGCCACGGTCCGCTCCGAGGGGGCCTCGAGCAGCTCCACCCCTGGGATGGGCATGGTCTCGAACCATTCCGCCGCCGAGGCCTGGCGATCGCCGTCGACCAGGAAGACGGCGTCACGCCCGCGCTGGGCGGCCGCGCCCGCCAGGTAGACGGCGGTGGTCGTCTTCCCGACTCCACCCTTGACGTTGCTCACCACAATGTTCATCGCTCGAGGACCTCCGTCCGTAGGGTAGCGAAACACCTGCGCGCCCGATGACGCCACGGCGCCCGATCAGGGCAACAGCAGCCTTCCGAGACGGCGACGGGTGACGACGACGCCGCCCACGGTCATGGCCGCCAGGTAGGCGATGTGCAGGAGTAGCGACCAGGTGAAGATGCCCAAGTCCGCGGCGCGCTCGAGCACGACTCCCTGGTAGAGCGGTGTGCAGCGGACGATGGCCTGGAGCCACCCCGGGAACACGGTGAGCGGGTAGAAGGTGGCCGAGAACAAGAAGAGCGGAATGAAGGCCAGCGAGACGATGTCGAAGTCCTGCCAGGTCCGCATGAACGTGGTCCCGGCCATGCCCACCGAGGCGAAGGCCAGGCAGATGAGGACGGCGATCGGCCAGCACAGGGCGGCCCAGGGGGAGACCACGTAGCCGAGCGCGGACATGATGCAGAGGAAGGCCCCTGAGTACAGGCCGCCACGCAGCACGCACCAGCTCAACTCGCCCAGGGCGACGTCGCCCACGCCCAACGGGGTGGCCAACATGGCGTCGTAGGTCTTGGCGATCTTCAACTTCATGAAGACCTGGAAGGTCGAGTCGAGCATGGCCCCGTTCATGGCCGACGAGGCCAGCAACCCCGGGGCTACGAAAGCCGTGTAGGCCACCAGACGGCCGTCCACCGGGATGGGACCGACCAGGTGACTCAGGCCGACGCCGATGGAGAGCAGGTAGAAGAGCGGTTCGAAGAAGCCCGAGACGATGAAGATCCACGAGCGCCGGTAGACGAGGATGTTGCGCTCCAGCACGCGCGAGGCGTGGCGGCCGCCCAGGAGCGCCAGCGGCGTGATGCGCAGGGCGACGCTGGGCGAGGCCCGGCCGGTGTCGGAGGACTGGGTCGTGCTCATACGACCAACCGCTTGGCGAACGTGCGCCGGCACAAGAGATAGCCGACACCGACCCAGGCAGCGAGATAGGCGGCATGGCCGACGTCGACCCACCCGTGCACCTGCCCGAGCGTCAGGTCGCGGCAGAGGGCGACGCCGTGGAAGAGCGGGGTGGCGTAGGCCAGGTACTGCAGCAGGTGGGGCAGCTGCGAGATGGGGAAGAAGGTACCCGAGAACAGGAAGAGCGGGATCACCACGAAGCGGTAGATGGTGATGAACGCAGTGTCCTTGTCCTGTGTGGCGGAGAACGCGGCCATCGGTACGCCAAAGGCCATGCCGACGAGCACCGCGGCCGGCAGCGCGCAGATCCCCCAGGGCGAATGGACGGTGCCGAACGCCGCCATGACGGACAGATATATGGTCACCACGATGGTGATACGCGCCGCCACCCAGGCCAGGTGGCCGAGAAGGACGTCGTAGACGTCCAACGGCGCGGCCAGCATGGCCAGGTAGGTGCGCATCCACTTAATGGCGCCCATCACGGGCCACATCGTGTCGTTCGCGCCGATCTGCATGCAGGTCGCAGCCAGCAGTCCGGGGGCCAGGTAGGAGACGTAGCTGACGCCGGCGACGCCGTGCGAGTGCTTGTCGATGAGGGAGCCCAGGGCGACGCCCATCGATGTCAGGTAGAGGACCGGGATGAGGAAACTGGTGAAGATGGAGCTGCGCCACGTCCGCTTGTACTGGTAGCCCCAGTACAGGGCGGCCCGCAGCCACATCGGCGTGGTCACCCGGCGCGGCGTCACCACCTCGCCGTGCTCGAAAATGGGAGACTTCACGATCGACATGGGAGTGGGTCCGCGCCCGTCAGTCGACGAGGGTACGGCCGGTCAAGCGGAGGAAGACGTCCTCGAGGGTCGAGCGCCGCACCAACGTGCTCTGGGGAGCCAGTCCCATGGCGGTCACCTCGGCCAGCGCGGCGTCCCCATCGTCGGTGTAGAGGAGGATGCGATCGGGTAGGACCTCGTGGCGCTCGGCCAGGTCGGCCACCCGGAGGGCGATCGACTCGTGCTCTCCGGGGCGGAAGCGCAGCTCGACCACCTCCTTGGTGGCGTGCTGGTCAATGAGCTGGCGCGGGCTCCCCTCGGCGGCGAAGCGGCCCTTGTCCATGACGACCAGCCGGTCACACAGCTGCTCCGCCTCGTCCATGTAGTGGGTGGTGATCACCAGCGTCACCCCCTGCTGCTTCAGGCGGTAGAGGCGATCCCAGAGCAGGTGGCGGGCCTGGGGATCGAGGCCGGTGGTCGGCTCGTCCAAGATGAGCAGGTCGGGGTCCGAAATGAGGGCGCGGGCAATGGTGAGCCGGCGCTTCATCCCCCCCGAGAGCGGGTCGACCCGGTCGTGGGCCCGCTCGGTGAGCTGGGCGAAGTCGAGCAGCTGGTCGGCCCGCTGGCGGATGACCTTCTTGGGCATGTCGAAGTAGCGGCCGTAGATCATGAGGTTGTCGAGGACGGTCAGGTCGAGGTCGAGCGAGTCCTCCTGGGGGACGAGCCCCATCCGGGCCCGGATCTGGGCTCCCTCGGTCGCCGGGTCCATGCCCAGCACGCGCAGCGTGCCCTCAGTGACCGGGCTGATGCACGAGATCATGCGCATGGTCGACGTCTTGCCGGCGCCATTGGGCCCGAGGAAGCCGAATGACTCGCCTTTGGTGATGGTGAAGTCGACGGCGTCGACGGCCACGAAATCGCCGAAACGCTTCACCAGGCCGTGCGCCTCGACCATCGGCGCCTGGCGGGAGGGCCCGCCGTCGTCCGGCCGCGCCGAGGCGGTCGGATCGCCCGGGCCGGGCGCCGGCGTGGGGGGCGACACCGATGTCGGGGCGTCAGTGGTCGGCGAGGAGTATGACGTCATCGTCAGCCAACGATACCTTGGCGGGAACGGGTGCTCTCCCGGCGCCATTGCACGTACCCTGGCCCCCGAACGCGGGCGCGCAGACGCCGGGGAGGCACACCAGATGGCGACGACACCGGGACGGGCGTTCCCCGCCGGGTTCACATGGGGGACGGCGACAGCGGCCCACCAGATCGAGGGCGGGAACACCAACAACGACTGGTGGGCCTTCGAGCACGCGCCGGGGTCCGTCTGTGCCGAGTCCTCGGGCGATGCCTGCGACTCGTGGGAGCGCTGGCCCGAAGATGCCGACCTCGTGGCCGGCCTTGGTCTGGACAACTACCGGTTCTCGGTGGAATGGAGCAGGATCGAGCCTGCAGAGGGCGAGTTCTCGCGGGCCGCCCTGGGCCACTACCGGCGCCAATGCGAGGGGCTGCGCGCCCGGGGCATCGACCCCGTGGTCACGTTCCACCACTTCACCACGCCGCGCTGGCTCACCGCGCAAGGCGGCTGGGAAAGCGCGCTGGCGGCGGAGCGCTTCGGGCGGTTCTGCACGGTGGTGGCCACCGAGCTGGCCGACGTGATGACCATGGCGTGCACGATCAACGAGCCGAACATCGTGGCGACAATGGGCTGGCACGCCGGGCTCTTCCCACCCGGCAAGACCGACAAGGACCTCTCGTACGCCGTGGGCGCCAACCTCGTCTCGGGGCACCGCACCGCTGTCGAGGCCATCCGGGAGGCCGCACCGGGAATCCCGGTCGGGCTCACGCTCTCCATGACCGACTACCAGCTCGCCCCCGGAGGCGAGGAGCGACTGGCGAGTATCCGGCACCACGCCGAGGATGTCTTTCTCGACGGGACGGTGGGCGACGACTTCCTCGGGGTGCAGGTGTACACCCGGATGCTGATCGGGCCGGACGGATGGGCCGGCTACGAGCCGGGGGTGCCCGTGCTCGACATGGGCTACGAGTTCTACCCGCAGTCGCTCGGCAACTGCCTCCGGCGCGCCTGGGACTACACCGGCGGGGCGCTGGCCCTGTACGTCACCGAGAACGGGATCGGGACGACCGACGACACCCAGCGCGTCGACTACGTGCACCAGGCGCTGGCCGGCGTGCTCGATGCGATTGCCGAAGGGGTCGACGTGCGCGGCTACACCTACTGGTCCCTGCTCGACAACTTCGAGTGGGCGCTGGGCTACCGCCCGCGTTTCGGCCTGGTCGAGGTCGATCGCGCCACGTTCGCCCGGAGGCCGAAGCCGAGCGCCGCGTGGCTGTCAGCCGTCGCGGCGGCCAACGCCCTGCCCGACTGACCGTGGGCCGTTCCGGGGTGGCGCGGGCGGCGGCGGTACCGACTCAGACGGCGGCGAGCTCGGTGTTGGCCACGATGGCATCGATGATCAGGGACCACAACTCCTCGGGGAGGTCGTGGCCCATGCCCGGGAGCAAGATGAGCTTCGAGCCGGGGACCGCGGCCGCGGTGGCCTTCCCCCCGCTGACCGTGACCAGAATGTCGTCCTCGCCGTGGATCACGAGAAACGGCATCTTCACCGCGTGCAGCCCCTCGGTCCGGTCGGGCGAGCCCAGAATCGCACCGAGCTGGCGCGCCGTGCCCGAAGGGCAGTAGGAGCGGTCGTAGGCGTTCTCGGCGCGACGGGTCATCAACGCGACATCGAAGGGGTAGCCGGGCGAGCTGATCACCTTGCCCGACTCGAGGCTGGCGGCGACGGCCTCCTCCCTGCTGGTAGCGGCCGGGCGCAGCAGCGCCATCATGGCCTTGTCGGTGGGCTGGCCCACCGTGCGGTCCCCGGTGGTCGACATGATGGAGCAGGCCGAGAGAAAGAGCGACGGGTGATTGATGACCAGCGCCTGGGTGATCATGCCGCCCATCGACACCCCCACCACGTGGGTCCGCTCGATGCCCAACTCGGCCAGCAACGCGGCGGCATCGTCGGCCATGTCCTCAATCCGGTAGGGCGCCGAGGCGCTGTCACCGCCGAAGAGGGCGACGAAGTCGGGGATGCCCTCGAACTTCGTCGACAGGCCGACGTCGCGGTTGTCGTAGCGGATGGTGAAGAAACCGCGGCCGGTCAACTGCTCGACGAAACCCTCGGGCCAGGCGGTCAGCTGCCCACCCAGTCCCATCACGAGGAGGAGCGGGGGATCCGCCGGATCCCCGTCGGTCACGTACTTGATGTCGATCCCGTTGACGTGCACGGTGGGCACTGTCGCCTCCCCTGGTCGTAGTGACGATTCCGCTGCGAATTCCTACCAGGCCTGGGGCGCCTCTGCCCCGCGGCGGGCCCGAGCCGCGCGGAAGCGGGGACCCGCCCTGCCGGCGACCAGGAGGACCTGCACCGAGGCGGAGCAGACGATGAACAAGGGGAAGGCCGCCACTTCGGTCGTCCAGCGGTCGATGGTGAGAAGGAGTATGCCCGTACTGATGAGCGCACCGACGTACGAGGAGGCGGTCTCGCTCTCCGGGTTGGACCAACTCTTCATGAGCGTGGGGAGTCCGGCCAGGAAGTCCGCCGCGATGGAGGCCACAATGGCCACGACGCCGTTCTGCGTGGCCAACCAGGCAGCGGTGCCGGCCAACGACAGGGCGCCACAGGCGTAGTCGAGCCGGCGCGCCTTCCACACCGCCGCGGGATTGTGGAATGAAGCGGCGAACACCAGCAGTGGCATGAAGCCGATCATGAAGGTGGTCAAGGTGCGCAGACCGACCCCGGAACGGAACTCGACCGCGGCGGCCAACAGGGGAGCGATCGCCCACAGCAACCAGGTGACCCGGTTGGGTTGGGTGGTGCCGCGCAGCGTGTCGCGCACGTAGACCAGCGTGCCGGCGGCACCGATGGCCGCCCCGAGATAGACGAAGTGCACGTTGATCACAGGGCACAGTCTGGTTCCTCACGCATGTCTCGACGAATGTCTCGACCGCAACGGAGGCGACGACTTTCCGGGACGATCGGTCGCTAACTTCTGCGGCGAGGGTTTCAGGCAGAGGGGCACCCGTGCGTTCGTACAACAAGAGGGCGATCGGCATCCGTGGCTGAGCTCCTGGCGGTGGCCTTCTTGGGCGGGCTGATCACGGGGCTCTCGCCCTGCATCGTGCCCGTCCTCCCCGTCGTCGCGGCCGGGGGCTCGGTCGGCACCAGCCGGAGGCGGCCCTTCCTGATCATCGCCGGGCTGGTGGTGAGCTTCAGCCTGACCGAGCTCATCGGGAGCACGGTGCTGAGCGCTCTCGGACTACCGCAGAACTTCCTCTTCTGGCTGGGAATCGGCCTCCTGCTCGTCCTCGCCGTCGGCCTCATGGTCTCGTCGATCGGCGAATGGATCGAGCGGCCCTTTGCCCGGCTGGGCACCTCACGCTATGCCCGATCGGGTGGCGGTTTCGTCCTCGGGCTGAGCCTGGGCCTCGTCTTCGTGCCGTGCGCAGGTCCCGTACTGGCCGCCATCTCCGTCGCAGCAGCCAACCATCGCATCACCGCGTCTTCATTCTTCGTCACCGTCTCCTACGCCGTCGGTGCGGCTCTCCCGCTCCTCCTCTTCGCCGTGCTGGCGCAGCGGGCCGTGACCGGCAGGGCCACCCTGCGCGCCCACTTGCCGGCGCTGCGGCGGGTTGCCGGAGCCGTCCTGGCGGTGACCACGCTGGCCATCGCATTCGGGCTGCTCGATCCGTTGCAACGCGCAGTTCCGGGCTACACCTCGGCGCTCGAGGACCATGTCGAGGGCAGCGCCTCCGTCCTGAAGCAGTTGCAGGCCCTCAGCGGTGAGCACGCCAACAAGTTCGTCGAGAAGGCGAACGCAGACAAGGCAAGCAGGGCCGTCACGGTCGCACTGCCCAAGCTGGGCCTGGCGCCCAACTTCACCGGCATCGTCAGCTGGTTCAACACGCCGGGGGACAGGCCGCTGAGCCTGTCGCAGCTGCGCGGCAAGGTGGTGCTCGTCGACTTCTGGACCTACTCGTGCATCAATTGCCAGCGCGCGCTGCCCCACGTGGAGGGCTGGTACGCCGACTACAAGAAGGACGGCTTGGTCGTGGTGGGGGTGAGCACTCCTGAATTCGCATTCGAGCACGTGGTCTCCAACGTCCGCAGCGCCGCAGGCAACCTGGGCATCCACTATCCCGTCGCCATCGACAACAACTACAAGACGTGGGACGCCTACAACAACGAGTACTGGCCGGCGGACTACTTGATCGACCCGACCGGGGAAGTGCGGGCCTATAGCTTCGACGAGGGCGGCTACTCAACCATGGAGCGCAACATCCGGACACTCCTCGCCGCCAACGGCGCGAAGAACCTGCCGGCCCCGACGGACGTCCCGAACAAGACGCCGACGACCCAGACCACGCCGGAGAGTTACATCGGCTACGAGGAGGCACAGTACGAGTCGGGCACCCCTGTCGTGGACAACAAGGCCATCGTGTACAAAGCGCCCAATCCGGTGCCGCCCAACACCTACGCCTTCAACGGGACCTGGGACGATCACAGCCAGGAGGCCACGGCGGGTTCCGACGCGTCGATCGATCTCAACTTCTTCGCCGACGACGTCTACCTGGTCATGGGGGGCACGGGCACGGTCGCGGTCTCCTTCGACGGCAGGCACCTCCAAACCCTGAACGTGGGCGGCGTCCCGCGGCTCTACACGCTGTTCTCGGAGAATGCCCTGGAGAACGGCCAGCTGGACCTCACCTTCTCACCGGGTGTGCAGGCCTACGACTTCACCTTCGGCTAATTCCGGAGAGGGGATCCTCCGGCTGCACCGCGCGCCGCATAGGGAAGCGACGGAAGGTGCGCGGGATGCTCAGCGGGATCCTCAGTTGATGCGACGCGTGCGGTCCACCCAGTAGGGGGCGCGCAACTCGCGCTTGAGGATCTTGCCCGACGGGTTGCGGGGGAGGGCATCGGTACCGTCGACCGATGTCGGGCACTTGTAGTGGGCCAGGTGCTCCCGGCAGTGCGCGATGATCCCCGCTTCGTCGAGGGACGCCCCGGGCACCAGTACGACGATGGCCTTGACCGTCTCGCCCCATTTGTCGTCGGGGACGCCGATGACGGCGGCATCGGCCACGGCGGGGTGCGAGAGCACGACGTTCTCGACTTCGGCCGGGTAGACGTTCTCGCCGCCGGTCACGATCATGTCCTTTATTCGGTCGTGCAGGTACACATAGCCCTCGGGGTCGAAATAGCCGGCGTCGCCCGTACGGAGCCACCCGTCGGGCAAGAGAGTGGCCGCCGTCTCGTCGGGCTTCCCCCAGTATCCGGCCATGTTGTACGCCGAGCGGGTCCATAGCTCCCCCACCTCGCCCACAGCGGCGTCGACACCTGATTCGGGATCGACGATGCGGAGCTCGACGCCGGGATGCGGCCGGCCGGCCGAACGAAGGAGGCCGCGGCGGGGGCCGTCGGGATCGTGGTCGCCGGCGCGCAACACCGTGATGGCGCCGGTGGTCTCGGTCATGCCATAGACCTGGTTGAACCCGCATCCGAAGGCCGCCATGCAGCGCACCACCACGTCTTCGGATATGGGCGACGCGCCATAGTAGACGTGACGCAGGCTGGAGAGATCTGTCGCGGCCAGGCTCGGTGTGGCCAGCAGCGCCATCAGGACGGCGGGGACGACGAACATCTCGGTGATGCGCTCGCCTGCAATGAGGGCCAACAACTGCTGCGGGTCCATCTCGCGCAGGATCACCGCGCGGCCGCCGCGCGACAGGGAGCACATTGCCCAACCCGATCCGCCGATGTGAAAGAGCGGCATGGCGACCAGGCTGACGGTTTCCTCATCGATGGTGAAGGTGTCCGCCGCTTCCGAGATGGCCGTGGCGAGATTGGCGTTGGTGAGCATGACCCCTTTGGGGAGGCCCGTTGTCCCCGATGTGTAGAACTGCACGCTGACGTCCTCGGGGCGCCCGACATGGCCGGGGTCCGTGGCGGGGCAGCCGTCTATCCACCGGTCGAATGTGATGGCCCGGGCATCATGACAGCCGGCCGTGCCACCCTCGTCGGCATCGCCGATGATGACGACTCGTCGCACCGCGGGGAGGTCGCTTCCCATTTGCGAGAAGGCGGGCAGATAGTCCGTATGCAGGATCAGGATGCGCGCCGTCGAGTCGGCGATGACCGCAGCCATCTCCTCGGGCGCCAGGCGCCAGTTGACCGCCACGTTCACCGCCCCGATCAGCGCGCCCCCGAAGAGCACATCGAAGTAGGCCAGGCCGTTGCGATCCAAGAAAGCCACCCGGTCGGACGCACCAACCCCGTCCCTGCAGCATGCCTGCGCCACCTGGCAGGCGCGCCGGTACTCCTCGGCCCAGGTCCGCCGGACCGACCCCGACACCAGCATCTCGTGGTCGGTCCGGGCCCGGGCCAGTCGCCTGATGATCCCGGCCACGGTGAAATCATTCGGGACGGAGGGGCGGGCGGAGGCGGCAGACATGGACCAGGACGCTACGCACCGGCACCGGCCTGCCGCGACCCCGGGTCTCCCACATAAAAGATGCAGGTCAGATAGTTGTTCACCGTTTTGTCGCAATTGGGAGAGCTTTCGAAGGTCCTCATAAAGCTAAATCAGACTGGCAGAGCCCCCGGGTTGTGAACCTGATCACAATCGTCACATAAGTAATACCTGGTCATCCGATTATTTCACCCCGGATGTGACCGTCGAAGGACCCTCCTGGTATGCTGCCGTTCGCAAAACAGATCCAAGCACTTTCGTGTCGATAGATGAGTGGAGATATCGGCCTTTTTTCTCGAAAGTGCCCCTGTTTCGGACCCACCGAAGACCTGTCGCGCCTCGGGACGCCCCGTCCACCTGGACGGACTGAGCACGACAAAGCGAGGACAGACCGAGGACATTCCCCGGGCCATCACACAACCGGCCGCACACCCTGCGGCACAAAGCCAGAACGGACGACGCCTTTCCCGCTCTCCGTTCGGGGCGCGTATGCAATGGCCGGAGCCCGCCCACACCGAGCAGAGCCTGGCGCCCCGGCGCGCCCGACGAAGGGAGGTGCCGTGCGGATCCGCATTGCACTCACGACGGCAATGGCCGTCACAGGAATGACCACAGGAGTCTTCACGCTGTCCGGGAGCCCGCGAGCCGTCACGGCTCGGGATGCCCTCCACCGGGCGGCGCACACATCAACCAGCGCCGCGCCATCGGGCACGGTGTACGACACACCACTGGCTGATCCGACGCTGTCGGGCACCGCGCTGTCGGGCACGGCACTGGCGCGGTTCGCCATTCCGGCGAAGGTGCACGCGGCGTCAGGGCCGATCGTGGTGCCGGGTATCCCGTCGGCGCCGTTCGGCGCGCCCGCTGTCGCCCCGGTGGTCGCCCCGCCACCACCACCGCCACCACCGCCGCCCGTGACCGACTCAGACAGCGTCGACACGGCCGACTGGATGTGCATCAGGGTGCACGAGTCGGGCGATCGCTACAACGACCCGGCGGAACCCTCGGGTGCCTACGGCATCCTCATCAGCACGTGGCGCGAGTTCGGCTACTCCGGCTGGCCGTACCAGGCCGCGCCGGGCGTGCAGGACCAATTGGCACTGAAACTGCATGCGCTCTACGGCTTCGACCCGTGGAGCTCGCGCTTCGCCTGCGGTCTGTAGGTCAGCCTCCGCCCAGCATGGCGGTCACCTGTGCCATGTCGAAGTAGTCCCGCCATGCGGTGATCTTCCCGTCGAGGACCTGGAACGCACCCATGACGGGCAGCGGCGCCGACTTGCCGTTCATGGTGAACGTGTCCGTCCTCTCGGTGAGCACCGTCGAGCCGTCACTGGCCAGATGGTGGATCTCGAACTCCAACGCATCGCACATGCCCATGAACATCTGCAGCACGCCCATGGTGGCCTCTATCCCCTCGGCCGGATCCATCGGGATGTTGTGGTACACCACATCCTCGGTGAAGAACGGGCGCAACGCCTCCGGGTCCCGCTTGCTCGCTGCAGCACAGAAGTCCCGCACGACCTGCTCGGCGCTCGCCATTTCTGCCCTCCGGAGTCCTCGCTCGGCAGCCCGTCCGGCTGCTCCGCCCACGCTATCGATTTGTCCACCATGATGGAGAGGTGACATCTTCTGCGGGCACCACCAGGCGCGTCGCCATGCTCGCCCCGATGCGCCCTGAGCTCAAAGCCGTGGTGCGGGCCGGCGGCCTGAGCCGGATCAGCGACGACACCGCGTTCTCCCACACCGGCACCACCGGGGACTGGGCGGTCTCGGCCGGGATCATCGGGATCGGGCCCGCGCTGGCCCGGGAGGCCACCGAGCGGATGCTGGCCAGCAGCCCCTTCGACCACGTCATGGTGGTGGGCATCGCCGGGGGGCTCGATCCGGCGATGCGCATCGGCGCGCTGATGGTGCCGAGCAGGATCCGCCTCTACCCCGATGGGCCTTTGTATCTGAGCCACCCCCTCTCCCCCCGGACCGCCGACGGCGGTCTCATGACGACAGACGGCCTCTTCAGCGACGAGAAGGTGTGGCGGCCCATTCTCGAATCGGGATTCGGTGCCGTCGACATGGAGGCCGCCGCGGTGGCCGAGGTGTGCGAGCGGGCCGGTGTCGCATGGTCGGTCTACCGCGGCATAAGCGACAGGCCGGACGAGCACATCGTCGACCAGGCGGTGTTCGCCTTGAGCAAGCCCGACGGGTCGGCCGACCTGGTGGCGCTGGGCAAGTACCTGGCGCGGGATCCCCGCCGGGCCAAGGCGCTGGCCCACCTGAACCACTGCATGGAGTTGGCGGCCGACACGGCGGCCCGGGCCGCCTTCGAGGATCTCGCCCACTCCTGAGCAAGCGTGGGCCCGCGGCGCGAGCGCGCGGCTCAATCCCCTTCGGTCGCCCCGGCACCGCCCTTGCGATCGGGCTTGCGGGCGATGACGTGCACATCGATCCCCACATCGCCCGCTTTGCGCAAGATCTGCTGAATGATGGAGCCGCGGAGCAACGAGTGGAGGGAGGAGCGGTTCGAGGTGCCGAGCACGATCTGGGTGATCTGCCGTTCCTCGGCGGTGGTCACGATCGCCGATGCCACATCTTCGGCCTCGGTGCTCAGCCAGGCCCCGCCCACATCTCGGACGAGCTCCTCCAGCTCCCGCAGGCGGGTGGTGTCGATCTGGCTCGCCTGGCTGTCGCCCGGGACGACGTACAGCGCGAGCAGCTCGGCCTTGCTGCGCGCGGCTATCCGGGCCGCCCGGCGGATCACGGCGTCGTTGCCCGGCGCACCGGTCACGGCGACGAGAATCCGTTCCGCGGTGTCCCACACGTCGCTCCCACCCGAAGGTCCTCTCGAGCGCAGGAATTCGAGCAATTCCTCTTCCGTCTCATCGGCCACGAAGCGCAGCGAGAGCTCGCGCAGGGCAACGAGATTCTCCGTCCGGAAGAACCCCGACAGCGCGGCGTGCACCTTGGTGGCCGGGTAGATATTGCCGTGCAGCATGCGTCGGCGCAACTGATCGGCGGAGGAGTCGATCAGCTCGAGCTGGTCCGCCCGGCGGACCACCCAGTCCGGAACTCGCTCCTTGATGGGCGCGCCGGTGATCGTCTCCACCGCGTCCGCCAGCGACTCGACGTGCTGGATATTGACGGTGGAGATCACCGCGATCCCCGCGTCGAGGATGGCCAGGACGTCCTGCCAGCGCTTCTCGTGGGGGCCCGAGCCCGGGATGTTGGTGTGGGCCAGCTCGTCAATCAGCGCCACCTCGGGCCGACGGCCCAGGACCGCCTCGAGATCCATCTCTTCCCACTGCGAGCCCCGGTACTCGACCTGCTTGCGGGGAACGATGGGGAGGTCGCGGATCTGCTCGATCGTGTGGGGTCGCTTGTGCGTCTCGACGAAACCGACGACGACGTCGGCGCCGCGCTGGAAACGCCGCCACCCTTCGTCGAGCATGGCACAGGTCTTGCCCACCCCCGCCGCCGCACCCAGGTAGACCCGGAAGCGGCCGGTGGGGCGAACCTCGTCGGGGTCCTGGGACTCCATCTGCTCGTTCATCGGTCGCTCCTTGGCCCAGTCTGGTCAGGCTCGTCGGTACACTCGGTCTCAGGGGAACGTGTCCCTAGGAAGCTGTGACTGACGTGATGCGAAGCGTGCCCACCGCCCTCAACGAAGCGTACCGGCGCGCTGTCATCGGTGGCATCGTGGGCTTGGCCGCCCAAGGCGTCCTGTTGCTCGTGCTGCTCCCGTTCCGACCGCACCTCAGCGTGGCCACCCCAGCCCTGGCCTTCGTGGTGCCCGTTATCGTCGCGGTGGTCATCGGCGGCTTCGCGGCCGGCGCGTTTGCTTCGGTGTGCGGCTTCGTCCTCTATGACATCTTCTTCATCCATCCGTACGGCACGCTGGCGATCCACTCCCCTGCCGACCTGCTCGCGCTGGTCGTCTACTTTGCCGTCGGCGTTCTAGTGGCCCAGGTGGTCACCCAGCTGCACGCGGCGCGCGACGAGGCACACCGCCGGGAAGGGGACTCCACCCGATTGTTCGAGCTCTCCCAGGCGCTCCTCGGCGACCTCACCATCTCTCAGCTCCTGGACCACATCGCCACCACCGTGCAAACGGCCTTCGCACCGCGATGGACCGCGCTGCTCCTGCCGGCCGACAACGAGACGGCGGCGGAGACCTCCGACCTCGTGGTGGCGGCACGGGCGGGCCAAGCGCTCACGGACGAGGAATTGGACTCGCTCACGGCACCAGGGGGGACGACGCGTTCGCTGGGCATGACCGGTGGTGAGATGCCCAGCCGCATCGCCGTGGCGCTCGTCGCCAGCAACCGCCCTGTCGGGCTCCTGGTCCTGCAAGAGGTGCAGTTCGCCCGGCAGGACCGAGCTCTGCTGGGGACGTTCGCCAACCAGGCCGCCCTGGCGGTGGAACGAGCGCAGCTGCGGGACCAGGCGCTGCGCAGCTTGCTCTTAGAAGAGATCGATCGCTGGCGCGGCGCCATGATGGGAGCGGTCTCCCATGACCTGCGTACCCCGCTGGCATCGGTCAAGGCGGCCGTCTCCAGCTTGCGCCAGGACACCGGCGTCCTGAGCGCGACGGACCGCGCCGAGCTGCTCGAGCTGATTGAGCTCCAGTCCGATCGGCTGGCCCGCCTGGTCACCAACCTGCTCGACGTGACGCGCATCGAATCGGGTGCCCTGATCATCCGACCGACATTGATCCCCTTCGACGAACTGGTGGACGAGTCGCTGGCGGCCGTCATGGGCCTCGTTCCCCCCAGCCGGGTCTGCACCGAGCCGGCGACCGACCTCCCGTTGCTGGAGATCGACTACGTGCTGATCGGGCAGGTCCTGGCCAACCTTTTGGAGAACGCGGCCCGCCTCAGCCCCGGGGACAGTCCCATCCGCATCGGCGCCCGGCCGGTGACGGAGCCCGCGCTGGCGTTCGTAGAGATCTCGGTGACCGACGATGGCCCCGGCATCGCGCCCGGAGAGCGCGAACGGGTCTTCGAGATGTTCAGCCAGAACAGCGGCGGGGCGCGGGCCGGTCTCGGCCTCGCCATCGCCAAGGCCTTCGTCGAGGCCCACGGTGGTTCCATCTGGATCGACCCCGCGGTGACCCGTGGCGCACGGGTGGTCTTCACCGTGCCCAGTGCCGTAAGCGTGCCGCAACATGCGTGAGGGCGGCGGCGCGCCATGACGAAGGTACTGGTGGTCGACGACGATCCGGCCCTCGTCAAGGCACTTCGCATCGGGCTCACGGCGCGGGGTGACGAAGTGGTCACGGCGCACTCGGGGACAGATGCCATCTCGCAGGTTGCGCTCGTCAACCCGGACCTGGTGATACTGGACCTGGGTCTCCCCGACGTCGATGGCCTCGAAGTGTGCCGTCGCATCCGGGAGTTCTCCGGCGTGCCCGTCGTCGTCCTCTCGGCCTATGGCGACGAGCACCGCAAGGTCGAGGCACTTGACGGCGGTGCCGACGACTTCATCACCAAGCCCTTTGGCATGGCCGAGCTCGAGGCGCGGTTGCGGGTGGCCATGCGCCATTCGGCTGCCCGCGCCGGCATCGGCAGCCCTCCGCTCACCACCATGGTGGTCGGAGAGCTGGAGATCGACATGGTGCACCACATGGCGACCATGGGCGGTGCGGCGCTCCCTTTGACAAGTCGGGAGTTCGATCTGTTGGCCTACCTCGCCCGCTATGCCGGCAAGGTATGCACCCATCACATGATCCTGAAGGACGTCTGGGGCGCCGGCTACGGCGCAGAGTCCAACTACGTGCGCGTCTACACCCACCGGCTGCGCAAGAAGATGAACGACGACGAGGGACGGATCCTGCGCACCGTTCCCGGGATCGGCTACCAGCTGACCACCGGTGCCCCCTCTGACGCGCCCGCCGCGCCCGCGGAGTAGCCGGCGCGGCCTGCTCCCCTCTCGTGGCGGCGCGCCCACTGCGTAGAGTGAGGCTCGGCACAGGTACGGTGCCGCCGGCACGGGGGCCAACGGAGAGAACGGGGTGGAGACATGGCATTGGACCTGAAGGGCTGTCGCGTCCTGGTCACCGGGGCCTCATCGGGCATCGGGGCCGGCCTGGCCGAAGCCCTGGCGGCGGCCGGGGCCGTCGTCGGCATCTGCGCCCGGCGGGGCGACCGCCTGTCCCAGGTGGTCGATCGCTGCATGGAGCACTCACCGGACAGCCGGATGTGGGTGGTCGACCTGGCCGACTTCGACGCCGTCGACCGGCTGAGCGTGGACGTGCTCGATGCCTTCGGTGGGGTCGACCTGCTGGTCAACAACGCGGGGATCCCCAAGCGACGTCATGTCACGGCGTTGGACATCGACACCATCACCCAGGTCATGCACATCAACTACCTGTCCCCCACTCGTCTCACCATGGCCCTGTTGCCCCAGATGCTCGAGCGCGGCTCGGGGACGATCGTCAACATCTCCTCCATCGCCGCCCTGTTGAGCGCACCCGGGGAGGCCGCCTACGACGCGTCGAAGGCGGCGCTGACTGCATTCTCCGAGTCCATGGCCATAGATCTGTGGGAGTCAGGGGTCAAGGTCATGGTCGTCTACCCCGGGGTGATCGACACCGACCTGTTCAGCCTGCCGGACAACGACGTCCCCAACCTGCCCGTGCCGGCCGAGCCGGTTTCGGCCGCCGTCGATGCCATTCTGGGCGGGCTGGCCTCCGGAGCGGCCCAGGTGTTCGTGCCGGAGTACTTCGCCGATATCTGCAAGAACAAGGCCCAGGACGTCGGGCAGTTCATCGAGGGCACCGCCGGCTATCTGCGCCAGCAGCGCGCCGCGAACTGAATCACCTCCCGATACTGTCGCGCGAATCGCCTGGGGCGGGACCGTGACCATCCGACGGCACAGGAGCGAGGCACAGTGAAGGTCGAACCCGATGCGGCGGGGATGAGCAGGGCTCGCCTCGAGCGCATCACCGAGCACTTCGAGGGGAAGTACGTGGCGCCGGGGAAGATCGCCGGCTGCCAGATCACCGTGGTCCGTGGCGGGCACGTGGCCTACTACCGCTCCTTGGGCCTGATGGATCGCGAGCGTGCGCGCCCGCTGGCCGACGATGCCATCTTCCGCATCTTCTCCATGACCAAGCCCATCGCGTCGGTGGCGCTCATGCAGCTCTACGAGCAGGGGATGTTCCAGCTCACCGATCACGTCCACCGCTACATCCCCGAGTGGCGCAACCTCCAGGTCGGCGAAGTACAGGACGACGGCTCCCTCAATCTGGTCAAGCCCCGGCGCCCGATGAACGTCCGCGATGTCCTCATGCATATGACGGGGCTGGCGGGCGCTCTCTTTCCGGGCCATCCGATCGATGACGCGTTCGCCGAGGCGCTGCGGGCGCAGAAAAAGGGGATGACCCTCGAGAAGGTCACCGCCTTGTTGGCCCAGCATCCCTTGAAGTTCCATCCCGGGACCCAATGGAACTACGGCCTCTCCACCGACATCGTGGGCCGGCTGGTGGAGATCCTTTCCGGCCGGCGCTTCGACGAGTACCTCCGCCAGGAGGTCTTCGAACCCCTGGGCATGGTCGACACCGGCTTCTTCGTGCCCGAGGCAACCGCGGACCGGCTCTGCGCCCTCTACCAATTCCGACCGGCCCAGGCACCCGCTCTGCTCGAGACACCCGAGCCGAGCCCGTACCTGCGCACCCGCTCGTACCTCTCGGGGTCCGGCGGGCTGGTCTCGACCACCCACGACTACGTCGCCTTCTGCCAGATGCTGGGCAACGGGGGGCAGCTCGACGGCCGGCGGGTCATTGGGCGAAAGACGCTGGAGCTGATGACCGCCAATCACCTGCCGGGCGGCGCGACCCTGCAAGATCTCGCCGTCGGGGGCTTCGGCGAAGCCGGGTTCGACGGCGTGGGGTTCGGCCTGGGCTTCGCCGTGGGGCAGGGCCCGGCGGCCACCGCGATGGCGGGCACGGCCGGTGACTTCTACTGGGGTGGCGCAGCGAGCACGGCATTCTGGATCGATCCGTCCGAAGATCTCTTCGCCGTCTTCATGACCCAGCTCTTGCCCTCGGTGGCCTATCCCTTCCGGGCGCAATTGCGCGCGCTCGTCTATCAAGCCATCGATGACTGACACCGGCGCCGGGGGCCCCGTCGTCGGCCCGGTCGATGCCACCACCGTCCCCCGCTTCGCCGGCCTTCCCACGTTCGCCCGGCTGCCCACCGTCGATCAGGTGCCCGGCTGGGACATTGCCGTGGTCGGCGTGCCCTTCGACGGGGGCACCACCTACCGACCCGGTGCCCGCTTCGGCCCGGGCGCCGTGCGGCAGGGCTCGCGCCTCCTGCGGCCCTACCACCCTGAGCTGGACACCTTGCCCTTCGAGCGGGGCCAGGTGGTGGACGCCGGGGACATCGCCTGCTCCCCCTTCGACATCGAAGCGGCGGTGGCCCGGATAGGGGACGCCGCCGGGTCGCTGCTGGCGGAGGGCGGGCGCATCGTGGCCATCGGGGGCGACCACAGCATTGCCCTGCCCCTCCTGCGCGCCACCTCGGCGCGCCACGGCCCCCTGGCCTTGGTCCATTTCGACGCCCATCTCGACACCTGGGACACCTACTTCGGCCAACGGTTCACCCACGGGACCCCGTTCCGCCGCGCCTGGGAAGAGGGCCTCCTGCTCCGGGACCACAGCGCCCACGTCGGCTTGCGCGGCCCGCTCTACGGGAGCGCCGACCTCGCCGACGACGCCGCCATGGGCTTCCTCCAGATCACCACGAACGACGTGGCCACGCAGGGGACCGACGCCACCATCGACCGTGTCGTCGCCCGCGTGGGGGACGCGCCCCTCTACGTCTCGGTGGACATCGACGTGCTCGACCCCGCCTTCGCTCCCGGCACGGGCACCCCTGAAGCGGGCGGACTGGCCAGCCGGGAGCTGCTGGCCCTCCTGCGCGGGCTGGACGCTGCGCGCATCGTCGGGGGCGACGTCGTAGAAGTGGCCCCCGCCTACGACCATGCCGAGATCACGGCGATCGCGGCGGCCCACGTCGTCTTCGACCTGGTCACCCTTATGGCACGGGACCTGGAGGACTGACTGGGGAGCCCCCTGGCCGCCACCTACGATGCAGGGGTGGAGTCCACCGGGCGCGACACCGTCGGCCTCTACGAAGGGATCCTCTCGACCCGCGCCATCCGGCGCTACACCGACGAGGCCGTGCCCGACGAGGACCTGCGCGACATGCTCTTTGCGGCAACGAGGGCGCCGAGCGGCTCGAACCGCCAGCCCTTCCGCTTCCTCGTCCTGACCTCCGGCCCGGTGGCCCAAGAGGCCAAACGGCTGATCGGCACGGGGGCGCGGCGGTTCTGGGAAGCCAAGCGCGCCGCCGACGGCTACGACCGCGGGTCGGGACAAATGGAGGACTCGCCGAAGTCCCGCCTGGCGCGGACGATGCAGCACTACGTAGACGACTTCGAGCGCGTGCCGGTCCTCGTGCTGCCCTGCTACCTCGGGTATCGGGCGCCGGCCCCGTCCGATGGGGCGTCTGTCTACCCGGCGTGCCAGAACCTCCTGCTGGCGGCGCGGGCCCTCGGCTACGGCGGGGTGCTGACCGGCTGGCACCAGAGCGTCGAGACCGACCTGCGGGCGCTGCTCGCCATCCCCGACCAGGCCGTCATTTCCGCGACGATCACCCTGGGGCGCCCGGTAGGACACCACGGTCCGGTCCGGCGACGCCCTCTCCCCGAGCTCGTCTACGGCGAGAGGTGGGGCGAGGCTCCCGCATGGGCCGTCGACCCGCCCGGCGCCGGGCACACGGCAGCCGGTCCCCCGGGCGGCACATAGTGTTTTGGCAGTTGTCCGCTCCACCCCACCTTGGAAGGCACAGCATGCACACGGTCGACACGCCGGTCTTCGACGCCGACAACCACTACTACGAGGCCCTCGACGCCTTCACCCGGCACCTGCGGCCCGCCGACGGGCCCCGGGTCATCCAATGGGTCGACGTCGGAGGGCGCAAGTACCACGCGCTCGGCGGGCAGATCAACCGGGCGGTCACCAACCCCACCTTCGATCCCGTGTCGCCGGCGGGCTCCCTGGTCGAGTACTTCCGGGGCAATCCGCACGGGCGCTCGCCCCTCGAGCTGCTGGGCACACCCGAGCCCATCCGGCCCGAGTACCGGGACCGCGATGCCCGCCTCGCCGTCATGGACGCGCAGGGCCTGGACAAGATCTGGCTCTTCCCCACCCTGGGCATGGTCTACGAGGAGGGGTTGAAGCACGACCCCGGGGCCGTGGTGCTGCTCTTCCGCGCCTTCAACCGGTGGCTGGCCGAGGACTGGGGCATGGCGTACAAAGAGCGGATCTTCGCCGCCCCCTACATCTCCCTGGCCGACGTCGGCGCGGCCGTGGCCGAGTTGGAGTGGGCCCTCGGCCAGGGGGCGCGCACTGTCGTGCTGCGGGCCGCCGCCCCCACCACCGCCGGTGGCCCCTACTCGCCGTCCCATGAGATGTTCGACCCGTTCTGGGCCCGGGTCAACGAGGCCGGCCTCACGGTCGTCGTCCACGCCGGGGATGCCGGCCTGTCGTCCAACGGCTACGCGACCGACGGCTTCTCCGCCAACTTCCGACAGGGACACGCCAGCCCCAGCATCAAGATGTTCGCCATTGAGCGGGCGGCCCACGACTTCTTGGCGACGTTGATCCTCGAGCGCCTCTTCGACCGGTTCCCCAACCTGCGCATCGCGTCGGTGGAGAACGGCTCGGAGTTCCTCGCACCCTTGTTCCGCAAGCTGGCCGGCACGGCGCGCAAGATGCCCGGCTACTTCAGCGAGGACCCCGTCGTCACGTTCCGCCGGCACGTGTGGATCAACCCCTTCTGGGAGGACGACGTGAACGAGATCGTCGACCTCATGGGCGATGACCGGGTGATCTTCGGATCGGACTGGCCCCATATCGAGGGGCTGCCCGAACCGACCGACTGGGTCAGCGAGCTGCAGAAGCTCGACGACGAGGCGGTGGCGAAGATCATGGGTGCCAACGCGTCGGCCCTCAACAGCTACCAGGCCCCCGTACGGTGAGTGCAACGACCGACCCGAGCGCAGGGGGAACAGACACGGCCACGGGTTCCCCGCCGTTGGAGCCCCACGTCATCGTCCTCTTCGGCGCCACCGGTGACCTGGCGGCGCGCAAGCTCCTGCCCGGCCTGCTGCATCTGTCCCAGGTGGGCCTGCTCCCCGAATTCCGGATCGTCGGAACTTCGCGGAGCGAACTCAGCGACGAGGAGTTCCGCCATCTGGCCCGCCACGCCTGCGACCAGTACGCCACCGGAAAGATCTCCCTCCTCGAGTGGGCCGGCTTCGAGCAGAAGCTGAAGTTCGTCCCCCAATCAGCGGGTCCGGAGGGATTGGCGGCCGCGGTGGCCAAAGCGGAATCGGCCATCGGCGGAGAGGTGCGCCGGCTGCACTACCTCAGCATCCCGCCCAATGCCGCCAGCGACGTCATAGAGCTGCTCGGGAAAGCGGACCTGGTCGACCGGGCCCGCGTGATCATGGAGAAGCCCTTCGGCACCGACCTGGCGAGCGCCAGGGCCCTCAACGACACGGTCCACCGGATATTCGACGAGGAGCAGGTCTTCCGGATCGACCATTTCCTGGGCAAGGAAGCGGCGCAGAACATCCTGGCCTTCCGGTTCGCCAACGGGCTCTTCGAGCCGATCTGGAACCGCGATCACATCGATCATGTACAGATCGACGTCCCCGAGACCCTCTCGGTCGACGATCGTGTCGCTTTCTACGAGGCGACCGGTGCGTTCAAGGACATGGTGGTGACCCACCTCTTCCAGATCCTGGGGTTCATGGCCATGGAGCCTCCCACCGCCCTCGAATCACGCGCGATCAGCGAGGAGAAGAACAAGGTCTTCCGGTCGATGCGCCCCCTCGATATTTCCCAGGTCGTCCGGGGCCAATACGTCGGCTACCGGGACACCCCCGGAGTGGCGCCGGACTCGGACACCGAGACGTTCGTGGCGCTCCAGTGCGAAATCGACAACTGGCGCTGGGCCGGCGTGCCCTTCTTCCTCCGCACGGGCAAGCGCCTCGGCGGCGGGGATCGCATCATCTCCATCGCGTTCCGTGAGCCACCCAGGAGCATGTTCCCCCAAGGCTCCGGGGTCGGCACGCAGGGACCCGACCACCTCACCTTCGACCTGGCCGACTCCTCCAAGCTGTCGCTGTCCTTCTACGGCAAGAAACCCGGTCCCGGCATGAACCTCGAGAAGCTGAGCCTGCAGTTCGCCCTGCACGAGACCGGCCAGGACACCGACGTCCTCGAGGCCTACGAGCGCCTCATCCACGACGCCATGCTGGGCGACCACACGCTGTTCAACACGGCCGAGGGCATCGAGAGGCTCTGGGAGCTCTCGACGCCACTGCTGGAGAACCCTCCGCCGGTGCTGCCCTACGAGCCGGGGACGTGGGGGCCCGACGCCATCCGGGATCTCATCGCCCCGCGGACGTGGCGTCTTCCCTTCGAACGGCGGTGGCGCGCCTCGGCGTAGCCCAAGTGGGGACCCTTACCTCGTGAGTGTCCCTCCGGTCAGTTCAAAATATTCACGGCACGCGAGACGACAACAGCGACGGTGACCAACGATGCGAGAGATTGCAGCATCATCAACAATTTCGCCCATGCGGTGAGCGGCATGGTGTCGGTCGGGCTGAAGGCCGTGGCGTTCGTAAATGAAGTGTAGAGATAGTCGAGAAAGTCCGGTACCCATCCCGGTGCTGAACCTGGCGTCGACATCTGGGGAAAGAGGAAGTCCGGTCGGCGGTGATTAGCCTCCTGCCGAAGGGCGGGGCCGCCACGATCGAGCTCCCAGTACCAAAGTCCGAACACGATGACATTTGTGAGCCAAATAGGCATAGATGCATAGACAAGGGGTCGCCCTCCTGTCTTGCTCCCGTAGAGCAAGGCATGGATGAGTTCGGTAAGCGACACGACGTTGGCGACGGTGATGAGCGCAATCAACGCTACGCCGATCATGCGAAGGCGTGATTCTTCTTTGGAGATGCGACCGGGATTGGCGATGAGAAGGGCCAGGAGAAGTACACCCTCCATGGCAGGGATCAACGCACGGTTGCCAAGTCCTCGAATGAGGCTGTCGGGGAGGAGAAGTTGTAAAGCGACGGCCCCCAGGACCGCCACTTGTGCGGGCCATCGGGGCTCCCCATGGGACTCGATTCCCCAGGCGACAGCGTCATCTCGACTGTGCGGCGGCACGTCACTCATGGGACCAACGTACCGAGGTCGAGGCATGGAGCGGTGGACGTCGGGCGTTGCTCCTACAGCGGCATCGCCTTATGGTGCTGTCCCCCGCTCCTCGAGGGACCGAAGACGCGCGGTGCACGGGGTCACCTGATGCGACGGGACCGCGCGTGGGACCGCGAGCGCCCCCAGCGGCAGGCCCACGACCACGAGCGCCGCCGGCACCAGCGCGCCCACCCATTGGATGCGGCGGCGCCAGACGGGACGCGGGCGGCGCGCCTGCGCGCGCCCCCCTGGGGCGACCGGGCGTGACCCGACGGATGTGTCCCACGCGACGCCGAGGAGCGTCACCAGCGCGGCCGGTACCGGCCGGGACGCCTGCAGCGGAATCTTGGCGGTCAAATCCATGGCGCCGTCCTGGAAGCGCCGGCAGTCCTCGCAGCGCGCCAGATGGATCGCGACCGCCTTGGCGGGCAGAGGGGGCTGCTCGCCGTCGAGCAACGACGAGATGGCCTGACGGAACGTGTCGCACGGAGGCTCTGCCCGTCCGGATCGCCACCGGCCCCTCACGACGGCACGTTCCTCATGTGGACGAGTTGAAGGTCAGGGCGACATGGAGAATCTGGGCCTCGGTCCAGTCCCGCCCCCCCGGCGCGAGCGACCACACGGTGAGCGTCGTGCCCTGCGGAGCGAGTGCCACGGTCGCCGCGGCGGGAGTCGAGTCGAAGGCGACCGTGGCCGTCTGTCGCGGCGGTGGGGGAAGGTGGCCCCAGCCATCGGCCGGCCCGTCGATGGTCGCCAAGCTGGTCACGCCGCCGCGGTCCGTGCTGAGAACGAACGAGCCGGTCCCGTCGGTGGGGCCGAAGGAGTCGAGATGCGCCCCCCGGGACAGCACAAGGGCCGGCGACTCCGTCCACTTCGTACCGTCACCGCTGGTCCAGGCAGCGACGACTACCGTCGACGTCCCGTTCTCGACCCCGAGGAGCGCGGTCAGACCGTCCTCTGTCGCTCGCAATGAGAGGGCCGTGACCCGGCCGCGGCGGAGCGCGGCCGGGACCACGGGTGCATCGGCGCGCCACGTCTGCGCGCCGATGGTAAAGATCCCCACCACCCCCGGGCGGCTGCAGGCCGCCCCTACCATCGGGACCTCCGTCGCTGAGGAGAGGCCCGCCAGGAGTGCCACCGCCGTGAGCGAGCTCGGCCCGCACGCGCGCCCGGCCGGCGCGGCCGCCAGCCCCCGGGCAGTGCCCAGGGTCGTCCAGCGGGAGATGTCGCCGGCGCTGGCCAGCACCCGCGCGCCCGCCCCGCCCCCGACGAGCGCCAGCGAGCGGCCGCCGGGGGCCGTGGCCAGGGCGCCGGGGGTGGCGTCCAACCCCCCCGGCACCAACCCGTCCTCCCAGGCGTGCCCGTCGGTGGTGGCGATGAGCGGCGAGAAGCGCAACAGGTTCGAGGGTCTGACGGCGGCAAGGAGAGGTTGCCCCACCGCGCTCGCCAGCACCAGGCCGCCGTTGGTGGCGGTGGCCGTGGCCCCCACCCGGTCGGACCAGGTCGCCGCGCCCGCGGGACGGAAGAACAGCTGCCAGAACGTGTTGAGCGGTTGGCCGAGAAGGCCCATAGGCAACGTCGCCCAGGTGCCGGCGCCGGACTGGAGGGAGGTCGCCAACGGGGTCGGGACGCTCGGGGCCGGCGCGGCCGCACCGGCCGACGCCGCCCCGACGCCGGCGAGAGCCACGAGCGCACAGCAACCGCCAGCCAGCGCAGCGCAGCGGGCCCGGCGACGTCGAACGATGACAATCATGAGCCGCTCGACCCGGCCATGGCGCCCTCGATGGTGTCGGCGAGCGTGACCGCGAACGAGGACCTGGTTGCGGCGCTGCCCGAGCCGGGATCAGCGTCGAGGACGTCGCGCAGTCCCCCGGTGCGGTTGATGACGTAGGCCGTGTCGCTATGCGAGATCATGGCCCCACCGGACGCGTAGCCGACCAGGATCCCGTAGGAGTCCCAGATCTTCTGCAGCTGGGCCGTCGAGCCGGTCAGGTAGAGCCAGTTGGGCACATCCGACAGGTTCTCCTCCGCGTCGAAGGCCACCAGGTAGTCCGGGGCGGTGTAGCGAGGGTTGGCGTCTATGGCGACGAGCTCGACCCCCTTGGCCGCGGCCCCGAGCAGCGCATCGGCCTGCCGGAATTCCTGGGCGATGATGGGACAGTCCGAGGTGCACACCGGGTCGAGGAAAGTGAGGGCGATCGTCTTTCCCCGCAGGCCGGCCAGCGAGACCACCCGGTCGTGCTGGTCGACCAGGGTGAAAGCGGGCGCGGCGTCGTGCAGGGTGTTGGGAGCCCCGTCGACCGCGGTGGCCAGGATCGGATCCGCGTTGGGCGAACCAGCGGCCACCGCCATGGGGACGGCACCCACCAGGACGATCCCGATGGCGGCCATCGCAGCGAGGAAGCGGAAGGCGTATCCGGGGTTGGTGACGAGACGCTGCCGCCAGGTGGGCGCGACGGTGGGCACCCGGATGGGAACCGCTGCGTCGGCCACGGCGCGAGAGGGCCTGGTCAGGGCCAGGTACCCGGCAACGCAGACGAGGGCCAGCGGGATCATGCTGTTCGGATCGGTGCCGGTACCGCCGAAGAAACCGAAGTCCTCCACCAGCACCCAGTCGGCCGCGCACAGGATGACGGCGGCGACCACTCCGATACGCACCGGCCGCGGGCGGGCGGTCAGGAGCGCAGCGCCGATCACCGCGAGTGCGAGCACCGCGCCGAGGTTGACGCCCCACCCATGGGCGGCGTCGAAGGTCTCGAAGCTGGCCACCCAGGACGAGAGCAGGTGCGGCTGGGGCGTCTGGGACATCTGCTGGACCATCCCGGTGAGGGTCCCCGTCCCGCCCGTGCGGGTGACCCCACCCCAAAAGCCGCGCCCGGGCCAGGCCTGCAACACGGCCATGCCCACAAAGAAGAGCCCCAGAGCGCGCAGGATCCCCCGGCCCAGCCGCGGGGTCGCCCACGACCGGGAAGGGAGCGCGAGGAGCGCGCCGGCGGCGCAGTAGAAGACCGCCGCCCCCGGTGCGCCGAACAGCCAGGTCAGCCCGGGGGCGAGGACGCCGCCGAACGACTCGCCGAAGACCCAGACGACGAGGCCCCACCCGACGCTCGCGGCCCCGCCTAGCCGGGACCACCGCCCGCGCGGGACGGCGAGCAGCCATATCCCGATACCCACCTGGATCCAAACTGCCGCGGCCGCGGCCTGGACGGGGTGATAGCTCCAGATGGTCGTCCCGTCGTGCACGAGCTGCTGGACCCACGTCGGGGACGCGCCCGCGGTGGGCTGGATCGCCTGGGGGACCAACCCCAGCGGCATGGAGGACTGGCCCTGGAGGATGCCGTCGAGGAGCCACAGGAGGCCGAAGGAAATGCGCAGCAGCCGGCGCGCCGCCGGCTCGGGCGGGCCCGACGGTTGGGCCAGTGCCGGAGGGCGCTCGGCATCCCGGGCGTAGCCGCGGAATTGCAAGGTGCGCAGGGCGTTCAGCGTGATCCCGGCCACGGCCAGGATCAGGAGCACGACCAGCCCTTGGTGCAACAGCGCGGTGTGCAAGGCGCTCACGATGGTCGGGTTGTTGGTCTTGAGACCGGTGCTCATTCCCGGCACGCCGGTGCGCCTCCTCAGGGGTCGTAGGGACTCGGTGACCCCGCCCTGGGAAGCGACGCCGGCTCAGGTAGTCGAACGGGGAGCCGCCGCGGTTCCCGCGTTCGGGGCGAATGGCGCACTTTCGCCGGCCCTCCATAGAGTGCCGGGCGTGGACCCGCTGACCCGCCTGGCCCTGGCCGCACGCGACGGCGACCGCGTCGCCCTCGACCGCTTCGTCGAGGGGTCCTACGAGCAGGTCCGTCGGCTCTGTGCCCGGTTGGTGGACGAGCCGGGCGCGGACGACCTGGCCCAGGACGTCTTCTTGCGCGCCGTCCGCTCCTTGCCCGCCTTCCGCGGTGAGGCGTCCGCCCGCACCTGGCTGCTGGCCATCGCCCGCAATACGTGCATGGACGAATTGCGGACCCGGACCCGCCGGCGCCGTCGCGACGCCTCCTTGCGGGCGGCCGTCGCCGTCCCGGTCCCGGTAGCCGAAGCAAGCCAGGAGATCGGGGTGCACGATGCCCTCGCCCGCCTCCGGCCCGAACGGCGGGAAGCGTTCGTCCTCACCCAGATGCTCGGCCTCTCCTACCGTGATGCCGCGGCGGTGTGCGGGTGCCCTCCCGGGACCATCCGCTCGCGGGTGTCGAGGGCGCGGGCCGATCTCCTGCACGCGCTGGACCAGGCCGGGCGCACCGCCCGACACAGCGGCGACTCCTACAACAGCATCACCAACCTGTAGCCCATCACCCGGGGTCGGACGCCCAGGGCCGGTTACCCCTGCAGGGCGGCCGGCCGCACGGCGCTGGCCGGCAACGTGCGCGACCGGCCCGGGTGCGCCACCAGGCGCCGCAGGCGGGAACTGTTCCAGATGACGAACCCCGAGGACAGCGCCATGGCCGCCGCCGCCACGAGCGGGTTCAGGAGCCCGAACGCCGCCAGCGGGATCGCCGCCGCGTTGTAGGCACAGGCCCAGGCCAAATTGCCGTGGATGGTCCGCAGGGTCCGGCGCGACAGGTCGATGGCGGTGGCGACGGAGCGCAGGTCGTCGCGCACCACGATGAGGTCGGCGGCATTGATGGCCACATCGGTGCCCGAGCCCACCGCCAGGCCGAGATCGGCCGCCACGAGCGCGGGCCCGTCGTTCACGCCGTCGCCGACTACAGCGACCGACCGGCCCTCGGCCTGCAGGCGGCGTACTGCGTCCACCTTGTCGGCCGGCAGCGCGCCGGCGACCACCTCGGTGAGGCCCAGCGACCGGGCGACCGCGCGTGCGGTCACCTCGTTGTCGCCGGTCATGACGACACAGCGCAGCCCAAGTTGCTGGAGTCGGCGCACGGCGGGGGCGGCGGAGTCCCTGAGGGTGTCGGCCACGGCCATGGCGCCGACGACCACGCCGTCGCGGTGCACGAAGACCGCGGTGCGCCCCTGGCCTTCCCACTCGGCGTGGCGTCCGGCCAGCCCGCGCAGGTCTTCCGTCCGGGTCCGCGCCTCCCCGCCGAGCCTGCCGATGGCGATGTGGTGCCCCTCCACGGTGCCGCTCGCCCCCGATCCGGGCCGCGCGGCGAAGGATTCGACCGCCGGGAGCGGACCGACCTCGTCCCGCGCGCGCGCCGCGATGGCCACGCCCACCGGATGTTCGGAGGCCTGCTCCAGTGCGCCGGCCCAGCGCAGGAGGTCCCGCACCTCGGTCCCGGGAGCGCAGGCGATGTCCGTGACCTTCATTTTGCCCTGGGTCAACGTCCCGGTCTTGTCCAGCACCACGGTGTCGATCTGCCGGGAGGCCTCGAGGGCGCGGTACCCCTTGAAGAAGATCCCGGCCTGGGCCCCCTCGGCCGCTGCCACGTAGAGCGCTGCCGGGGTGGCAAGGCCGAGGGCACACGGGCAGGCGATGACCAAGACGGCGAGGGCGGCGGTGAAGGCCTGCTCCCCCGGGTACCCGAGCAGGAGCCATACGGCGAGCGTGAAGAGGGCGATGCAGCCGACGGCGGGGACGAAGACGTTGCACACGCGGTCGGCCAGGCGCTGCACCGCCGCTTTCTCGTTCTGGGCGTGCTCCACCAGGCGGAGCATCTGCCCCAGCTGCGTGTCGCCGCCCACCTTGGTGGCGCGCACGATCAACCGACCGCTCGTCGAGACGGTCCCTCCCACCACCAGGTCGCCCTGGCTCACTTCGAGCGGCTGGGACTCGCCGGTCAGGACGCTGCGGTCCACCGCGGAGTGGCCCATGACCACCTCACCATCGGTGGCCACTGTCTCCCCCGGCCGGACGATGAAGCGGTCGCCGACGCCGAGCGCGGCCACCGGGCGGCGGCGCTCGATTCCCTGGTCGTCGAGCACCGCCACATCCTTGGCCCCCACGGCCGCCAACGCGCGCAGTGCGTTCCCCGACCGCTGTCGGGACCACGCCTCGAAGTAGCGCCCCGCCAGCACGAAGGTTGTGACTCCGGCCGCGACGTCGAGGTAGATGGCGCCGCCCGAACGGTGCACCAGCATGAAGAGCATGGATTGGGGCACCCGGCTGTTGTCGCGCCAGAACATGGCGTAGAGCGACCAGGCCGTGGACGACACGATGCCCAGCGACACCAGGGTGTCCATGGTCGACAGGCGGTGGCGCGCGCTGCGGACGGCCGCCCGGTAGAACGGCCATGCCGCCCAGGTCACCACCGGCGCGGCCAGGGCCACCATCAGCCATTGCCACCCGCTGAAGCGCAGGTTGGGCGCCACCGAGAAGGCGATCGACGTGTCGCACAACGGCATGAACAAAAGGGCGGAGACGAGCAATCGCCGCCGCAGTGACCGCACCCGCACGTCGATCTCCTCAGCGCCGGGCCGGGTGCGTCCGGGAACCGGGGCAAGGCGGCGGGCCGAGTAGCCGGCGGCGGCCACCTCTTCCATAAGACGCTCGATGGCGAAACCGGAGGGGACCGTGGCGCTGGCCCGCTCAGTGGCGTAGTTGACGCGGGCCTCAACGCCGTCGAGGAGATTGAGCCGCTGCTCAATGCGGGCGGCACACGCACCGCAGGTCATGCCCTCTATCAGCAGTGAGACCTCGACTGCCGCCGGGGCTTCGGGCGCGTCGACGGCCGACGTCACCGCCTCGAACCCTCGGAACAGGCCATGTTCATAGACTGGCAGGCAGGCCCTCGGGGCGCCAAGTCCCCGGATCCCTCGGCCCGCCGCTGGTCACGGGACGAGCAGCACCCGCCCGAAGGACTGCCGGCTCTCGATGTAGGCGTGCGCCGCCGCGGCCTGTGACAGCGGGAAGGCCCGATCGATGACGACCCGCAGCTCGCCCCGGGCGATGGACGCGAGATGGCTGCCGATCAGCGCGTGCGGACGGGGGGAGAGCAGGAGCTCGGCACCCATGAAGTAGCCCGAGAGCGTCTGGTTGGCGGGGCGCATGGTGGAGATGTCCATATGCTCGCCGCGGGACCGACCGGCGTCGCCGACCGTCACGCAGCGGCCGCGGTAGGCCAGCGCCAAGAGACTGCCCTGCAGCGTCGGCCCGCCGACCGAGTCGACGACGACGTCCACCCCGCGGCCGCCGGTCAGGCGGCGGGCCTCGGCCACGAAGTCGTCGCGGGCATAGTTGATCCCCTCGTCGAGCCCCAGCTCCTTCAGCCGCTCGAGCTTTTCGTTGCTCGACGCCGTGGCGAGAACCCGGGCCCCGGCCCGCTTGGCCAGCTGGATCGCCGCAATGCCGACCCCGCCGGCGCCGGCATGGACGAGCACGGTCTCCCCGGCGACCAGGTGGCCGAACTCGAAGAGGCAGTCGTCGGCCGTCCCCCACGGGACGGGCACACACGCAGCTTCGTCGGTCGAGAGCTGATCAGGGATCTTCCACGCGAACGTCTCGGGCACGGCGCGCAACTCGGCATGGGACCCGTCGATGCCGACGGTGACCACACGGTCGCCCACCGCGAACGCAGCGGCGTGGGCACCAGTGGCCAGCACCGTCCCCGCACACTGGTACCCGACGACGTGGGGCACGGTGCGCATGTCCCCGCCCAGGCGGTTGAGGGTGTCGCCGCCCTCGATGCTCACGGCCTCGACCCGCACCAGGATGTCGTTCTCCCCGACCGGCGGGTCGGGCACGTCCTCGTAGCGGAAGACCTCCGGGCTTCCCGTCTCGTAGTAGACGGCCGCCTTCACGCCCGGCGCTCCGGGCCCGTGGCGGGGGGTGCCGGCGGGCGCAGCCCGTCACAAACGATCTGCAAGATGTCCCCGGTCCCCGCTCCGGGGTGGTGGTCCGCGGCCATGCAGGTGGCACTGACCACGGCAAGAACCACCGCCGGGGTGACATCGGGCCGGACCGCACCGGCCCGCTGCGCCACCGCCAAGAGCTCAGCGACGGCGGCTTCGAGGTTCTTCTTGCAGTCGGCCACCGCCATCTCTATCTCCACGCCGGCCCCCAGCAAGGCCTGGATCAGGTCCCGCTTCGATGCGCTCTCTTCGACCACATGCGCGAGAAACCCGAAGAAGGCGGCGCCGGGGTCGTCGGCGCCGGCGCGGGCCCGCGCCTCCTCGGCGATCTCGGTGATGCGCCCGACCAAAATGGCTTCGAACAGCTTCTCCTTGGTGGGGAAATGGCGGTACAGCGTGCCCACGCCGACCCCGGCCTTCTCGGCGATGACATCGACCGGCACCGAGATCCCCTCGGCGGCGAAGACAGACTCGGCGGCCTCGAGGACCCGGGCGCGGTTGCGTAGCGCGTCGGCCCTCTGGGGCTTGGCTGCCTCCTCGGGCGCGCCAGCACCGTCGGACTGTGTCATCTGTGTCGGCACCACAATCCTCCTCCCCCCGGGTTGACAAACGGAGCTATCGTTCCGTATAGTCTAAATGGAACCAGTACTCCGATTGTAGGACCACCGGGGCCACAATGCCAGGCCCGCTTTTCGGCCCCCGATCGACTGCCGTTCGCTCGCAGACAGAGGAGAACCCATGACCGCCACGCTCGAGCTCGAAGACCTGCCCGGGCCTGCACCCGCTCTCGATCCGAAGCGCTTCCGTGCCCTGGCCGTGATCGCGCTGGCCCAATTGATGGTGGTGCTCGATGCCTCCGTGGTCATCATCGCCCTGCCCTCGGCCCAACGCTCCCTCCACATCTCGACGGCCAACCGGCAATGGATGCTGACGGCCTACACCCTGGCCTTCGCCGGCCTCCTCCTCCTGGGGGGACGCATCGCCGACTACATGGGCCGCAAGCGCATGTTCCTCATCAGCCTGATCGGCTTCGCCGGTGCGTCGGCTCTGGGGGGATTGGCCCCGAACTCGGCCATGTTGTTCAGCGCCCGTGCCCTCCAAGGTGCCTTCGCCGCGGTCATGGCACCGTCGGCGCTCTCCTTGCTCACCGTCGCCTTCAGCGAGCCCAAGGAGCGCGCCCGGGCCTTCGGCGTCTACGGCGGGATCGCCGGCGGCGGCGCGGCCATCGGGTTGATCCTCGGTGGCGCGCTGACCCAATACGCCTCGTGGCGCTGGACGCTGCTGATCAACGTCCCCATCGCCATCGGGGCCGCCCTGGCGGCCTGGCGGGTGGTGACCGAGAGCAAGAGCCCGGTGCGGCACGGCTACGACATCCCCGGGGCGGCGACCGCCACCGGCGGGTTGCTCGCCCTGGTCTACGCCTTCACCAAGGCCGGCCTGGACGGGTGGGGCTCGGCGACGACGCTCGTCCTCTTCGGCGCGGCTGCGGTGCTGCTCGTCGCCTTCGTCCTCATAGAGCGACGGGCGGCCCACCCGCTCCTTCCCCTGCGCATCATCCTCGAGCGCAACCGGGGGGGCTCCTTCCTCTCCTCGCTCCTGGTGGGCACAGCCATGCTCGGGACCTTCTTGTCACTGACCTATTACTTCCAGGGCACCTTGCACTACTCGGCGATGAAGAGCGGGTTCGCCTTCGTGCCGTTCTCCTTGGGCATCATCACCGGAGCCACCTGGGCCAGCCGCCTTCTCCCCCGCTTCGGGCCGCGGGTGGTGGTGGTGAGCGGCCTCAGCCTGGGCGCCGTGGGCCTGGGGGTGTTCACCCTGCTCGGCGTGCACTCTTCGTATGCCACCCTGGTCCTCCCCGCCATGGTCATCGTGAGCCTCGGCATGGGGCTCTCCTTCGTGGCCATGAGCAGCACGTCCCTCATCGGCGTGCAACCCGAGGACGCGGGCGTGGCCAGTGCACTCGTCAATACCACCCAGCAGACGGGCAGCTCCATGGGGGCGGCGCTTATCAACACCATCGCCACTGGCGCTACGGCGTCGTATCTCGCCGTGCACGGGACATCCGCGCGCGCCCTTGTGGCCGGATCCATCCACGGCTACACCACGGCCTTCACCTTCAGCGCCAGCATCCTGCTCCTGGCCGCCGTGACGGCCTTCACCCTGATCAGGACCACGAGGACCGCCGCGGACGACCTGGTCGAGGAGCCGGCACTGGTGCCCGTGCCCTGAGCAGCTTCAGCCCTTCTGCGCGTGCGCAGCAGGCGTGAGGGCATAAACGACGGAGACCTGGGCCGACTGGATCTCCGTGCCGGACTCGATGGGCACCGCTGCGTTGGGAGCGTTGGCCGACGCGTACTCGAGGCCCGCACTGACACCCTGCGGAGCCAGCGGGGACTGATCAGTCACGGAGCACAACGCGCCGAGCGACTCTCCTGCCGCCCGGGCCAAGGCCTGGGCATGGCTGATGGCCTGGCTGGCGGCACGAGCCCGCGCCAGGTCCTCCACGGCGCTGGGATCGGCCACCGAGAAGCTCACGGATTGGATCTGGAGCGCATCTCCGGCCACGCCCACCACTCCGTCGAGGACCGCACCGGACTTGGCGATGTCGCGTAGGGTGGCGGTGACGGTGTTGGTCACCTGATAGCCCGTCAAGGTCGGGACGCCCTTGGGGTAGGCGTACTGAGGCTGAAGGGACAACCCCGACGTCTGTATGTCCTTGGGGAGGACTCCGCCGAACTCGAGAGCGGACACGGCTGCCATGGCCTTGGCGTTGTCGCTGGCCAGCGCGGCTGTTGCACTCGGCCCGCTGGCACTGACCTGCACCACGACGGTGAGGAGACCGGGGGTGGCCGTCGCCTCGCCGCTGCCCTGCACCGTCACCTTGGATGTCGACGGGCCGCAGGAGGTCGCGCCGCGCGCCGCGGGCCCGGATCGTCCGGCGGCCACTCCCAGGCCCGCACCGCCGAGCAGCACGGCCGCCACCACGGCGAGCGTCAGGGCGGAGAGCCGGGAGATGCGACCATGGCGGCCTCCTGCACGTGGCGCGCCGTCCACCACATCACCTTCGACGTCTGACATGCGAGAGGTCTCCCTTCATTCACTGAGGAGACGGAGCGTTCCCCCGCGCCAATTGACGCACCGAGAGCGCGAATGGTTCGGGCCCGGCTGCGCCGCGTGCTCACTCGTTGGTGAAACGCGGCTCCCGGCGTTCGGCGCTGGCCTGTATCCCTTCGTGGAAGTCCGCGGAGCTCCGCAGCCTCTCCTGCTCCGCGCCCTCGTGCGCCATGGCGAGGCGGAGACGCTCGACCAGTCCCTGACGCAGGGTGGCCCGGATGGCACGCACGGCGAGCGGCCCGCCCGCGGCAAACCGGGCGGCGAAGGCGAGGGCGCTCGTTTGGAGGTCGGCCTCCTCGACCAGCTCATCGCACAGTCCGAGCGCAAAGGCATACGCGCCGTCCACCCGCCGCCCGGAGAGGAGGAGGTCCGCTGCCGCCTGTTCGCCGACGACCCGAGGCAGCGTGATGGTGAGGCCAAACCCGTGATGGAAGCCCAACCGGGAGAAGTTGGCACTGAAGCGGCTGGTGGGTGCGGCGACGCGGAAATCGGCAGAGAGGGCGAAGCCGAGGCCGCCGCCGATCGCACTCCCCTGCACGGCGGCAACGACCGGCAACGGAGCGGCGAAGAGCCGCAAGGCGTTGCGGTAGAGGGCCGCGATGTCCTGACCCGCGTTGTGCGCGAAGTCGAGCCCGGCGCAGAAGTGCTTCCCTTCGGATCGCAGGACGATGGCCCGGCACCAGCCGACGGCCGCCAACTCCTCGTATGCCTCGGCGACGCCACCGACCAGGGCGGCGTCGAAGAAGTTGTTAGGCGGGCGGTGCAGGCACACCACCCCTATGTGCCCGTCCCGGCCGATGGAGACGTCGCTCACGGGAGGCTGCGCCAGTAGATCAACGCGTCCTCTCCGTCGACCGCGGCGGGTATGCGGCCGATCTCTTGAAAGCCGAGCGCGCGATAGAGGGAACGTGCGGGATTCGACGCGAAGACCAGGTTGAACTGCATGGCGTCGAATCCAAGCTGTTGCGCCTGTTCGAGCGAGTGCTCCACCAGCCTGCGCCCGAGCCCCCGGCCCCGATGGCCGTCCACGACGAAGTAGCCGGCGTTGGCAATGTGGGCGGCCCGGCCCACGAAGTTCGGCTTTATGTAATAGGCCCCCGCCAACCGCCCCGAGTCCCGGGCAAGCCAAACCGCCGAGGAATGCGCCACCCAGTAATCGTCGAACGCCGCGCGGGTGAGGGAAGGGCCCTGCGGGAAACCGTCACCGGCGTCGACGATCGTCGCGAACGCCGTGAAGAGGTCGTCGTATTCGTCGGGAGTGGCCGGGTGCAGCGCGACGGTGGTGGCCGTGACGCGGGCGCCGTCATGGCCGGTCACGCCGCATCTCCTCGGAAGCCGATGGAGCCGAGACCCGGCCGGACAGCCTCGATCGGATCGCGCAAATCGTCGATGTAGCCGAGCGCGTAGGCCCCCCGGGCGTAGCCCATGAGCCGGAGCAATTCGTCGGGCAGGCCGGCGGCCACCTCATGTGGCACCGAGAGGTACTGGTTCTCCTCCTGGCGGAGCCAGGCCACGTTGTAGGTGATGTTCAAGCCGACGCGGGTGGCGTCCGTCTGATTGGCGCCTCCACCGTGGTACACGCTACCCGAGTAGAAAAGGGCAGATCCCAACTCCATCTCGGCCGGCATCGTGTCGGAAGGCGCGAACACCCGGCCATCCTCCGCGTTGTTGCTGCCCACCACCACCCTGGTCGCCCCGTTGGGCTCAGTGAACGCGGTCTGCGCCCATATGACGTTGCACTGCACGTCATAGCCACGAGGAAACGGGAAGAAGTCAAAAGCCCACTGATCGCGGTGCAGGGGCTGGGCCGGCTCGCCCGGACCGATGGCGATGGACTGGGTCAGATGGAGCTGGAAATTCGTGGCGTGGGCCAGCACCATTGCGGTGGCGCCCAGGGCCAGCGGATGCATGACCAGTTCCCGGCTGGCTGGGGAGCGCGCGATGAGCGCACCGGTACGGCGGGTCCTGCGCCCGCTGAATTCGTCCGGTCCCATCGGGGTGCGCGACACCCAGGGATGCAGCTCTCTCTCAATGCGGTCCATGAGGTCGCGCGGGGCCAGGCGGTCGACGATCACCGCACCGTCGGCCTTGACCACCTCCGCCACTGCGTCGGGTGCCGCGTCGGACCGGAGGTGCGCTATCCCCATCGTTCTCTGCGACCCGGCCCTGATGGCATCGCCATGATCATTCTCTGGCCGGCCTGTGCTCCGCAACTGCGCGAGCTATGCCTAGGGCTCGGGCCCGGACGGGGACGCCTCCCTCTCCTTGAGCCATCCGGCGGCGTGCCGGGCGGCCCAACTCTCGGTCACCCAGCCCTTGAAGATCGACCGCAAGGAGTCGCGGTGCGTCACGGCGAATGCGATGTGCCCGAAGACCACCACGAACACGGTGAAGGCAACGACGTCGTGGACGAAGGTTGCGCCCGTTCGCCACGACACCGGGAAATGCCCGAACCACTGCATGACCGAGCCGGTGGCCAACATGACGACGATGGTGGTGCCGATGAAGATGGCATTGAGCTTCTGCCCGGGATTGAACTTGTCGGCCACCAGCGGCGTTCTGCCCAAGGTCCTCAGCCAGCGGATCTCATCGCGCGTCCACAGATTGATGCGCCGTACGTCGCGCCGCATGCGGGCACCCCATGGTCCGAGCATCGAGACGAGGAGCGGCACCGGCAGCGAGAGCCCGGCCCACAGGTGGATCTGCGCCGCCAGATGGCGCTGGACGACGAAGCCCGCGATGGACCCGAAGTAGAGGAACAGCGCCGTCACCATGAGAATGCCGAAAAGGATGGCGTTGGCCCAGTGGGCGGCCCGCTGCACCCGATCGAAACGCAAGATCCGCACCGGCGCGGCCGCGTGGGTAACCGTGGTCATCTCGTGAGACTCGGGTCGGTCGGGCCGATCGAACCATCGACCCACCCGTTAACGGGGTACCCGTTCTGCTCCCAGAACCCGGGCTGTACCCGATCCACGACGCGGATGGCAGAGAGCCACTTGAGCGACTTGTACCCGAACATCGGCGCCACGTAGAGCCGGACCGGGCCGCCGTGCTGGGTGGTCACGGGGGCTCCGAGCATCCGATAGGCCACAATGACGTCGGGCAGGCGCGCCTGGTCGAGCGTGAGGCTCTCGGAGTCGGCCCCGTCGTAGGACTCGAACGTCAGGGCCACTGCCCCCGGCTTCACCCCCACGGTGTCCAGGATCTGGGAGAGCTTGACCCCCTCCCAGTGGACGTTGGGAACAACCCACCCGGTCACGCACTGGAACTCGCGCACCATGCTGGTGCTGGGCATCGCCTCGAGATCATCGATCGTGAAGGTGGCGGGTCGGGTGACCAACCCGCTCACCGTGAGGCGGTACTCGTCCCGCGGGATCACCGGGTACGTCCCTGTGATGGAGTAGATGCGGAAATTGTCGCCTCCCGGGAGCAGACCGCCCAATCCGGACCCGAGAACGTTGCTTACCGCGTTCTGGGCACGCGCGCCGAACGCAATACCGAGTGCGCCCAGTCCCGCCATGCCGAGGAACACCCGGCGCCCGACCGCAACCCGTTTCTCCGAGGGCTCAAGCTGATCGGCGGACACGTCGAAAGCTTACGATGACGCCCTTTCGTTTTGTCCTCGGGTCGGCGTGCCGTTCGGCCCTGCTCAACCTTCCTTGGAGTACTCGAGGATCTGGGGAGCCAGCCTGGGCCAGGTGTCGAAGATGTGGCCCTTGCCCTGGGAAGTGAGGATCTGCAGGCGCGTCCACTCGTCGTCACCCCACGGGGGCTCGACCAGCTTGGCGCCCGGAATCAGGCTGTGGACCTGCAGTGACGTCATCTCGGTGTGGTACCGATCGAGCGGGCTGCTGCGCCAGATCACCGTGGGCACGTTGATGCTGGCGAGTTGTTCGCTGGTGACTCCTGGGATCGGCTTGCCCTCCTCAGGCACGAAGGCACGGAGCCAACGATCCATGACCGCCAGGAATTCCTCCACGTCCATGTCGAGCAGCCGTTGCCGGTTGCCGGGATTGGCGGCGATCGTCTCGGCCCACTGTGGCATGTCCGCCACTGCGGTCATGCCGCCGGTCAGGGCGGTCGCCATGAAGGGGAGGTTGTAGGTCATGGCCAGGATCATGGTCCCGTAGACACCGCCCGAGAGCCACCAACCCAAGACCTTGCGGGCCACGTCGGGGTGCCGCAGCGCCGTGATCAGGGACACCCTGGCGCCGGCCGAGCCGCCGGCGACGACCGCCGGAGCCATGTCGAGCCGGCGCAGCAATTCGGCGAGGGTGTCGGCGTGCATGTCGGATTCGGTCTCGCCGGTGAAGTTCAGATCGGAGGCGCCGGCGTTGGGGCGGTCCCAGATGAGCACCTTCATATCCGGTGCCAGCGCCTCGGCCAAGGGCCGCAGGCCCGGGATGCCCATGGAGAACCGCCCGCCTGGGGTGAGGACGATGGGGTCGCCCTCACCGAGGATCTCGTAGGCAACCTGGCCCCCGTTGACTTCGATTACCGGCATCGCACCCCCGTTGTCCGCTGCGCCACTGCCACGCATGGCCACGCCCGAGTACCGCACTATAGGTGGCCGGGTCCGGCCGGAGACAACCGTTCCTACCCCGCTAATGGGGTGTGAACAGTGTGGTGTCGCCGGCAACGCCAGCTCCTTATGATGTCGTCCAGTACTGCTGCGATTTCTCACGCGCGCACACAGAGAAGGTCGAAGTAACGCTCATGGCAGACACCCAGGGCAACGTCCAGGTCCATGCGACCAATGCATCGGCGCCCCCAGATCACGCCGACGAGGTAGAACCGGCCGGTCACTTCCGCATCTATCTCGGTGCGGCAGCCGGAGTGGGGAAAACCTACGCCATGCTCAACGAGGGTCACCGCCGTAAGCAACGCGGCACCGATGTGGTCATCGGGTTCGTGGAGTGCCACGGGCGCCAGCGCACAGAAGGGCTCATTGCAGATCTCGAGATGGTCCCGCGCAAACGCGTCGAGTACCGCGGGACTCTCTTCGAGGAGATGGATCTCGCCGCCGTGCTACCGCGTCACCCAGAGGTGGCGCTCGTCGACGAACTGGCTCACACGAACATCCCCGGCTCAAGCGGCAACGACAAGCGCTGGCAGGATGTTATGGAGCTTCTCGGGGCAGGGATCGATGTCATCAGCACCGTGAACATCCAGCACCTGGAGAGCATCGCCGATGCCGTCGAGCAGATCACCGGCGTTCCCATTCGTGAAAGGGTCCCCGATTGGGTTCTGCGCAAGGCAGATCAAATCGAATTGGTCGACTCGTCCCCGGAGCAACTGCGCAGGCGGATGCTGCACGGCAATATCTATCCGGCCGAGAAGGTCCCTCAGGCTCTGACCAACTTCTTCCGCGAGGACAACCTGATGGCCCTGCGGGAACTCGCACTC